>ENA-OQJM01000285-OQJM01000285.1-human-gut-metagenome-genome-assembly--contig:-NODE-285-length-12432-cov-3.673141_pt1 | contig 12432 bp, 9 predicted proteins | sample MGYA00242607_ERZ504773 | MGnify/ENA primary metagenome ERZ504773 (study PRJEB26092, sample SAMD00036355) | human gut metagenome | host: Homo sapiens | study: EMG produced TPA metagenomics assembly of... | reverse complement strand
CGGTCGCCATTAAACTCCACAGACAGATACTGAGGTTTGTCCAGCGTAAACGTAATTACATTCTTATTCTGCACATACTGCACTTTCCTGGCCTGCGGACGGATATCGACCTCATGAATCATCCCATTATTTTTTTTCACCATCACTTCTACAGGACTGCCCATATCAAACTGTACCATCGAAGCATCCTGTACCCTATCCATATCTACCTGCACATTATACTCAAACAGATCTTTCCAGTCGCCCCCCGGCAACACGGACACGAACCGTATAGTCATCATTATGAGGCATACCGGTCTGCAGTCCTTCGGGATAAGTCACTAATTGAGCCTGTACGGCCACACAGCATACCATAAGACAAAAGGTCAATAAATTCTTCATATTTTGCATTTTTCTTATTAGATACGTTGGGCAAACGTTTTTCACTCAAAAATAAGATGTTATCAACCGTCAACTTACAAATTAAATCAGTCTTTTCCGAATCTGTTCCGTTCCACCTCTTTTCCTTCATAAAAAAATACGACTTCATAAGATGATTTGTCATCCGCCAAGGCTGCATCCGGAGAGAAGGCCAGATACTCTACTTCATAAGGCTGCAATGTCTTTAGAGTCATCCGCCCCAAGCTATGGCCGCCACATATCACCTCCACTTCCGCCGGTTCCGATGCAGACAATCCAAAGTTTTGTATCTCCACTTTCAATTCCCCTTTTTCCTTATCAAACACAGGACGACGGGCAGAAAGCAAAGCCGGCCGGTAATTCACATAAGGCAGGCGGGCATAACCGTAAAGCATGTTCCCATTCCTGTGTTTTCCTATCATTTTGGGAGCAAACTCACCAGAGGTAATTCCACTTCCTTCGGCATTAAAAACCACAATCAAGTCTTCCCCCGAAACCTTGGTCTTCACCGGTTTGCAACCACGCCCGAAGTTCACTTCTGTAAACGAACCGAACCGCAACGACTTTACATCCACATCCGTTTGCGGATGGAACCCCTCTTCGGCGGCAATCTTCACTTCAATGGTACGGGTAGACGGAGTGATCTCCTTTTCATTCAAAACGGACAATAGCATCCCTTTATTCAAGGGAACGCTTATGTTCTTGGAACTATGTTTGTCATTAGGAAGGTCGTTCCATTTTATCGTATCAATCACGGCAAAATTCATTTGGACGGCACGCCCCTTCTCGTCCTGGAAAACCTTAGGACGCTCATATTTAAACCAACGCTCCACCGTTCCGTCTTTATGGAATGATACGCCCGGCATGTATGCTTCTCCCTGTTCCGTCACCCAATGTACTCCATCCTTGGAACGCTGGTAGAAAGCAATCCTGCCCAACCAGTCATTTACGATCAAGTGATATTGCAAATCATCCCTCCATACCACCGGATCTTCAAACCGGCCCTCCACGTCCGGGTAAACCCGTTTGTCCGTCAACTGCTTATAGGGTGAAAGTCCGTCTTTGCTGATCCAGACACCTCCACCGCGGCATACCATCAGATAAGAGCCATCCTGACGACGGGCAAAAGTCAGATTGGAGAGGCCTTCTATGATTTTACGGTCACGCGGGTCAAAACTGAACTTTCCATACGTCCAAACCTTGTCATCCACCCTGTCCGCTATATAATAACCATCAATAACATAGACCACGATACGGCCGTCCGACAGACGGAACGCTTCCGGATTATGTCCTTTTCCAATGGAATTCCGTATTTTAAAAGGTCCCGTGAGCCGGTCACTTACCGCATGAAAAACGGTAGAGTTTGACCAGAACATGTGACCTTTCGGAGAGTTCTCGGGCCAGCCACACACAAACAGATGATATTTGCCTTCCGTATCCTGCAATATATTTCCTCCCCAGAAAGAAACTCCGGGAAGCTCAATGCCATTATCCACATAACGGTTCAGCACACTGTCAGTTCCCCATATCCCCTTGGCCTGGATACCGTCGGGCATCGGAAGGAAACGGTCCATAAAACGTGCACCCTTTACCAGATGTTGCCATTCGGCAGGACGTTCACGCTCGGTTATCTGTGCATGTACAGGAGCAAACAAAAAACTCGCAGCCATTAAAAAGAAGAGCTTTTTCATCGTATCATTATTTTACACGTTAACAAATCGTTTATTTATATGCTCAAAAATAAAAAGATTAAGCTGACATAAGTACCAGCCAGCTTAACAAAAAGCACGCAAACCTTTGCGTAAAATAAACTTCCACCAAATTCTTCGCCTTACCCGCTCATTCAATAACCACGCCTGATACTTTTACCGTGCCCTTCTCATAAACTACAGGAGTTACCTTTCCATTCACGACAACCGCTTTCGGACGTTTCTCGCTTCTGAATCCAGCATTCATCTTCGGTTGACCATCCATCCACAATTTCATCCGCCCGTTTTCCTCCTTTTGAATCACAAAAAGCTTAGCCAAAGAAGAAAAGAAAGAAACATCTCCTCGTCTTAAAGCGCTTCCATAACAAATAAAGTGCTCTTTTGAACCGGCTGGTTCCATACCAGCCTCATAAGTGACTGCAAACATATAAGCGTCCGTAAACCATCCGTCCGCTTCAATCCATGAATTGCTATGCATCAATCGCCCGTCGGCCAATTGATTGATATAGAGATCTGTTATTTTTCCCTTATAATGAATACGAAGTCCTATCCAATCTTTGCCTTCCCGTCTTTCCATATAAGGAAGATCTTTCTGGTCCGGCGTTTCTTTCAAGATGATGGCGGTCAGCCCTTTCACCCGATCCACTTTTGCCGGCAAATGAAATGAATAATACGTTTCTGTTCCTTTTAAATCCTCCGTTGGAGCTTCTACTTCTTCCCAATATAAATCTTCGGGGTAATCATGTACAAAATCGGATTTCGCCAACAAACGGGGATATAGCAGACGGACAACAACTGAAGAATTCCCATTTGTTATATTCAGATCAATTCCACGTTTTTCCGCCTCTCCTCCCGGATGCCAAAGCCATTCAAAATGTCCCACATCATGAGTTTTCAAATCATCAATCATATAAATCACATCATCTATCCACAGGAAATGACGGAAATTACGACTAAACTGGTCTGAATACGGGCCGGTTCCATTGGCCAATACATATTTTACATTATCCGCATCGAGCAAATAATGTAAATACCCTCTCAGCATTGAACCATGATATTGTTGTTCACGCGACTGTCCTTTGCCATTGAAAAGCACGACATTGTGTGCCTCGCTTTGAAAAAAATAATTACGGTAACTGGGATTAGGATACCAGCAGTTTCCCGCATCTTTTATAATATCCACTCCTTTATGAAAGATGATGAACGAGTTGGCGTCCGCATGAGAATGATTCCATGTATGCCCCGATTTAACGGCCAGCATGGTAGCATCCTTCTCCCAGGAAGTACGCATCGTAGCCCACCCAAAATCTGCAAAAAGTTGTGATTTCTTTATTTCAGGCAACTGCGGCGCTTTGCTTAGATCGGGCGTATAGAGAAATCCCATCGGACGGTCGATAAAATAACCGTCACGGTGTTGCCCCTGTTCCACCTGATTCATATACCAAAGCATATTATCATTCCTGATTCCCATCGCATAGAGCAGCATCAAGGTACTTTCGGCAGTCACATTCTTATGGCTGTCACCAAAATTCATATTATATAGTATACCTGTACGCGGATAGCAGACATGCACAAAGAAATCGGACAATTTATCCAGTTGCGGAATTTGAACCGGCTTTTGTCCGGGATGGGTGTTCATCCATGCCAAACGAAACTGTAATGCTTCCTGAATCCCGAAATTGGCATAATTGAGACTTTCATACATCCCTCCATCGGCATCAAAGCTTTTCGGCTTCTGCTGCAAGACATCTCCGGCAAAGTCAAACCATTGGGGAAGAGCCTCATATACCACCTCCGCTCCTTGCTTTGCCTCCGGCAATTCGTTTTGTAAACTCAAGGCCAGTATGCCGCCCATGCAGGCACAAGAAGTCCACCAGTTATGTCCCATCGAATTCAACGAATGAATACGTGCCGGCTCCAGCACCCAGTCCCCCAGACACGGGTCAAGGGCCAACCGTTTCAATCCTTCCGCTATTTCTTTCCTCTCGGAACTTGAAAGGTCATTATAAACAGCATCATAGGCTATGGCAGAAAGGTAAGCCTTATGTGCCAGTCCCAAATCCGCTCTCCAGACAGGGATACGCGCCAGCATTTCTTCACTGCCCCACGTATCCTCCTTAATGACATCCAATAAAATCTCTTTCAATTTGTCAGCGTATTTTTTTTCATCTGTCATCAAATAAGCCAAAGCCAGGTAATCCGCCTTGCTTAGATTCTTTTTCTGTAACTGTTCATCTGCCGTCTTCTTTATAGAAGCCCATGCCTCAGCCATCTTTAAATCATTTACAATCCGTTGTTTCACCTGCTGAATGCGCTCCGGAGTATAAAGCAAAGCAGGGTGTTTTATCTTTTGCGCCTGTACAAAAGCAAAGCATAAAAAAATCAATAGACATACATATATCCGTTTCATATTTCTGTTGGTTTAATTATTGTTTAACGACATAGAAAATCACTTTCCGCTTTTCCTCAACCGTCTGTCTACATCCGCCGTCCTGACATTATCCAAAAGTACACCGGCGGAAGAAATGTCGTTGACTTGTATCCGGTCAAGCGACAAGTTCCCTACATTAACGGCAATTACCGGTATCCTGGGATCAGGCTTTTCCGATTGAAAGGTGGCATTGTCCACAGCTATACTTCTCACATTTCTGATAAACAGTCCATAACTCGGCAGATTCCCCCATACAGTAGGTTGCGGATAACCTTTCTCATCCTCTTTCACCTCCCGATGGGAAGACCAATATTGGTTCCGAAATACATTTCCGGCAGTATCATGCCGTTTCCCTTGCATATCATTCGCCGTACGGCAATTTCCTGCTACAAGCCCGCCTTTATTTAGAAAGCGAACATTGCTCAAATAAATATTCTCTATCTCACCACCGGGAATCCCCGTTATGGAAGAACAAAAATTACCGGTATCATAAGCGGTTACATTACTAATCTGTATATTTCTCATTTTTCCTATTGGAGGAACCGGAGCCTCATCTATATATTTCCGGCCTCTATTCGCCAAACGGACATACAAAGGACATTCCGTACCCTCAATTACGATATTGTCAATAGACACGCCATCCATTATTCCACCATCCACCACCTCCAAAGAAATAGCCGTAATACCGCTTGGAGTAGATTTTATAATGCGGTCCCCTTTATTGCAACTCGGTTTAACAATACAATTAGAAATGACAATATTCTTATATCCTCCGGTCGATTCGGTGCCACATTTTATAGCATTGGCAAAGCTGCTGACAATACAATTATTAATAACGACATCTTCACAAGGAGCCAGCCCCGTACTTTTCAACACGATTCCGTCATCGTCCGAATCGATGACACTATCAGACAAGATAAACCTGCGACAACCGTCAATATCTATACCGTCATTATTACCATTACAATGGTTGAAAACATGGATATGCTCTACAATAACATCTTCACAATCCAGATAATGTTGATTCCACAAGGCTGAATTCCTCATACTGATACCTGAGATACGTACCCCTTTACATGAAATAAAAAGGATATTGCGCGGCCTGCCGTCGGCATCACCCGGTACTCCGCCCACACGCCCTTTTCTGCCCTTTCCTCTCCCATCAATTACACCTTTGCCTGTAACGGCTATATTCCTAGCCCCCACCGCATAAATCAACGCCGACCATCCGCCTGCATCTTTCAAAGAGCGGTAAACTGCTCTCGGCTGAATAGGAAAATCAGCATAATCCTCACTGGCATAAAGGCAGGCACCGTTATCCAAATGAAGTTCTACATTATCTTTCAGAAAAATAGTACCTGTCTTAAATTTACCCGGAGGAATAACCACTCTTCCGCCACCCTGCCTGTAACAGCTTTCAATCGCTTCATTGATAGCTTTCGTATGCACCATCATAGTATCACGGGTGGCTCCGAAATCCAGAATATTAAATTCTCCCGTCCTCCCGTGCTCCTTCGTTTGAGCAAAAACATGGATGACAGAAAGACATAGATAAAGACAAGTCATCAGCTTCTTTTTCATGGTATTTACTGAATTATGATAATAACAAATCGCAACTTCTCCCTTTATATCATTCAATACGAAAGAGAAGAAATAAAGACTCAACGCGGAGCTGACTATTTCGTTATAAAAAAACTGCGTTCCACCGGTTCAGCCGTCTGTACCTGTCCGGCAATCCCGTACTGCCAGGCTACAACGGTGACTTTCACCGGAAATTTACTGCGGGGAGGAATTTTCGTAAAGACCAGCCTGTTATCTTGTAATTCCGCAGGGCCTTCCTTTACATAATAATATATGGGCAATCCACAATCAGAAACAGCTTCAAGAGAAACTGATTCCACTCCTTCCCTCACATCTTCTATCCCCCGGAAAAAGTATATATTGGCGTTTTCCCTCTGTATTCCGATAAGGAATACGAATATTGAATTGTTGTACCGCACTCTTATATCTACTGTCACCCTCATTAGCGGCCAACAGCCAGATATCTCCGGTACGCTTCGGATTATCCATTCCCATTCTATAAAAACGCACGGTAAAAGTAGTATCATTCACCTTTGCCACCGGACCGCAAATACGAGTAACTTCAATTCCGCCATGAGCATGTTCCTTTATCAGTGAGGAGCGTAAAGAGTCCGTATACACCCCTTTTACGTGAAAAGTCAGGCCATCGGCCTCCGGCCGGAAAGCGGCAATCACTCCGGCATGTTGTCCGGCATCATATTTAACCAACCGGCCTCTCTGCATAAATCCAAGATATTGCATCTGCTTACCTTTATATTTTGCATAGCGGGCTTCGGTCAGTCCGGCCATTTCTTTATCAAAATACCAAAATGCATCGTGCTTATCTCCTTTATAGTCCCGATAAGGAGCCGCCTTAGCCCTGTCCTTCTGCTCCGGACGCCAACGCTCGGCCAACCACCCTTCTTTCGGATTCAGTTTTTTCAAACGGACAGGCTCATTCAAAGAAGGATGTCCGGACAAACGGTATTCCAACGCTTTTCGCAGAAACAAAGCAATATAATCGGCAGTCTGCCCGGCCACATCAAAATGTCCACGTCCCGTATCACACAAAAATGAAATACAACTTTCGGGATACATCATCCGAAACGCCAAAGCAGGGTTCACCCGCGCCTCCCACCATTCATATTCTCCTTCAATCATCAATCCCGGAATACCATCTATATTACGTGTCCTACCCCACTCCAGATTCTCCCCGCCATAGCCACACAGGTTGGTACGGGGAGCATCTCCATGCAAAGAAATGACAGCCAATGTCCGTTCAGGATTCCAAGCGGCAAAATTCCACGGATAAGTGGCCATTGCCGAATGACCGACAGGAACTACAGGTATATGTTCCAACTCAGAATAGCCGCTGACTTCCGCCAGGTCATTCATCATCCGATTGAAAATCTCTTGCGTTCCTTTTGTCACATCCCATTGCTGGTCGATTCCGGGAGTGATCCATACCAGTCCGATTCCCATCCGGGACAATGCTTCCCGAAAACGCGGCATCTCGAACAGGGTTTCCTCACTCATATTGTGCTTTCCTACCATTACGGCACGCAACTGATGGCAATCGGAAGGTATCCACAGGAAGGCAGTCGGTTCTTTGCCGGTTTCGGAAGAGATGAATCCTTTCAGCTGTACGGACCATTGCCATTCTTGGGCAGTAGCAAACAAAGCACTGCACAATAACAATAAAGCAAATACTAATTTCCTCATCAAGCTATATGTTTAAATGAATATTTCTTTTTAATACGCTCCACTCACGATATTCACTCAACACCTCATTCATTAAATAAAAAATCCACAGACACCTCATGAGGATACCTGTGGATTTATTTAACCAAACATGGGATTACAACTGACTAACCTCTTCGAATGTCAATCCTGTAATTTCCATAATATCTTCTGTAGAGAATCCTTTTTCTTTCATTCTCCGGGCATTTCGAAGAACACCTTCTTTAATGCCCTCTTCACGACCTTCTTCACGACCCTCCGCACGTCCTTCTAATCGTCCCTCTATCTTTCCCTCTATCTTTCCCTCCAACTTAGCAGAATCAAGAACATCATTCTGGATCATCAAAGCGCTAAGATGTTCATCATAGGCATGGCGTTCCTGAGGCGTCATTGAATAATATTTCAATTTTTCACGTGCCTCACCCAATCCGGGAGCAGTCGTGTCAGGACGGATAATACCCGTCTTCAAATATTCTATCCATTCCTCTAAAGGGGTCACCGCCACCTTGTTAAACTCATTCACACGGATCAGAAAATACTCCGGATAAATTTCGGAAGGCATACGGGGCACAATGGCATCCTTTTCCCGAGTACTCACTTGAAGGAAGTCTCCTGTATGCACTCCTTTAAATATATTCTGCCCATGATAAAGATAATCAGTTCCATGACCAATATCGAAATAAAGAATGCTGATAGAATATATCTTTTTAACTTTATAATAAGTCTCGCCCAATGAGATATGTTCTGTAATGGCTTTAGCCACTCCATACAGGATACGCTCCAAATAATACAGCTCACGCGTATTTTGAATCTCGATGATAACAATCTCATTTTTACTATTGAGAGCTTTGATATCAACCCGATTGAACTTATCATTCTCCGTTTGCTGGTTACCCTCGCTTTCCAAAATCTCCACTATATGAATTTCATCACCTATCAGTACCGTAAGGAATCCTTCGAGCACACCAAAATTAGCTTTATGACGCAGCAGACGCTTAACAGCCCAATCAAAACGGATATATTTATCTTGTAATTCCATAAGAATATAATTTATTCATTTTCAATGGACAAAGATAGCAAAAAGGATCATTCTTTAAAAATTATCCTACCTAAATAATTACCTTTTCTTTTTATTTCGCAAAGATGATTTCTTTTATATGCTCTCTCTAAAAAACACCGACCACAGAGTTTTAAATCTTCTTGAAGCTCTTGCTTGAGACTACCTTTTTTCATTTTACAAATACAATATCACCTACATGTTCCCCAACAAAGAAACGCGCCATGTCCGACGTTTTATACCATGCAGGCTTACCGGTCATATCATCCGATATAACTTTACCGTTTATCTTCAGATTCTCAAAACGAATATTCTTCACCATCCGTTCCTCGTCGTAGCCAACGATATGTGAGAGTTCGGCATGATCGCCATTATAGGTAATATCTTTAAAAAGCACATTCTCAATGCCCCTGCCCGGAGCCTTGCAATACTTCTTATTGTAAAATATACGCAGATTCACCAATTGTCCTTGCCGGAAATTCTCGATGCGGATATTCTCGAACCGTACATTCCGGACCAGATTATTATCACCTGCATTGATAGCCAGACAGCCTTGATAATCCACTTGCATTTCCCGATGATCCAAAATATCAATGTTCCGGTAAGTCAGATTCTCCATCACTTCATTCCTATCCACATCTCCGTGTAACCCGATAAAAATAGGGTGCGCCACATCTGCCCACAAGGTAGAATTCTGCATTGTCACATTACGGCATCCGCCATGAAACCCCATACGTGTAGCATACACGGTAGTGCAATCATCGGAGTTACGGCAAAATACTCCATCAAACAAGACGTTGTTGCTGGCAAACACATTCATACCGTCCCCCCACCCATATGAACTGATAGCCTTTACATTGCGGATTGTCACACTGTCCGAACCTCCAGTGGGACATTGGGTTGTGATGAGACCTTCCACATATATATTTCGTGAATTAATAATGCTGATGCCTGCCCCACGACCTTCGGGATGCACCTCACCCCGTCCCAGAATTTTCACATCACGGGCATTGACCGCACGGATACATCCACGCACAATGGCCCCACCTGCCACATAGACCGTCTTTCCCGAAGGAACATTAAGTGTATCGCCGGGTAACTGATGTATTCCCGGAGCGAAATAAATCAGATTCTTGTCTTTCAATTTCTTCGGACGGTTTTCATCTATCGGATTCGCAAAAAGATGAAGATTATGGAAGATGTCTCCATTTACTTCAATGGACAGATTACGCGGACGGTCTAGTGTAAAAGTCATCGTACTGCCGCTGATCCTCGGAGTGATACCATACGACAACGGACGCACCCTGCCACTCTTTACTTCTCCTTTATTATAGGTGACGGAAACTTCCACCTGCCCGGAAAAGTCAAAATATCCCATTGAGGCCAGTTCTACATGATGCTTCGTCTGGCGTACTTCATCTACTTTCATCGGATAAACGTCCACCCATTGCCACTCTTTTCCCACTTCGCGGACTTTAACTGTAAAATCCTTTTTTAAATCGACCTCATCAGGAGCCGGGTAAACAACCAGATGATTCTGTGCATGAAGAATAAAATGGAATCCAACTAATAAATGGACAACCAACAACAATTCTTTTAATTTCATTTATCATTCATTTTTATTGTATTGATCGATTTGGGTTTCAATGTCACCTCTATCTTCTTACCATCTATGACAAAAGTACGGAAACGCGTGTCTTCATCGGGATTATAAGTAACTATAGCCGTTCCATTATCGGCAGTACGAAAGGCAAGCACATTCTCATGGTCTGACACTTTCAACAAACGGCTGCCCGGTTGTACAAAATGAGACAGATGCTTCATCAGATAATATTCATCAGTATAACGTACCTGGCGTGTATTACGATCTACAATAACCATTGCATTTTGTGCCCAGTCCCACCAACTCTTACAAGTTTCATCGAGCACCATATTCCAATACATATAAGCCCCACACCATTATTGAAACAATGGACTACCGCATTCCAAGTACGCTCCAATGCCGACCAGTCATTCTCCGAATTACCACACATATTCTCTGTCTGCATATATCCATACGAAGGGTATTCCTTGTGAATGACAGGAAGCGCTTTCATACCTGTCCATTGCACTCCCACTCCTCTCACATAATCCGATACATTTTTCTGATTCAGAAAAGTGCGGATGTAATCGGGGTTCGGATAATTGACTGTTCCCATCCATATCTCCGTATCCAGCGAATCTTTTTTAAATTGAGGTCCCAGATATTGGGTCACGAAAATAGCCAAGTCCTCTGCTCTCCACGTACACGAAGGCCAGCAAGGTGTCCATGCTATTTCATTTTAAGGCATGAGCATCGAAATAGTAATCCCGTTTTTTTTATAAGCCTGCACATATTTGGAGAAATAAAGCGCGTATGCCTGCAAATATCCTTGCTGCATCTTGAATCCCGTAACATTTCCCAATACATTACGGGCAGGATCAAGACGGTTGTGCCCGATATCGGTGCCCTCAATGCCGGAACTTTTCTGTGAATAATGCTCGTTGACTTTCATCCATGCCGGCGGAGTCCAAGGAGAAGCCCACATCTTCAAATCGGGACGTAGCTTCAAAGCCTCCTTTATGTAAGGAATCAGTATAAAACGATCACGGTCAATACTGAAATTACGCATGGTATAATCATCTTTCACATCATTATAAGAATAATAACCAAATGAATAATCACTACAAGCAACAGGAGTACGTCCCAATGAAAAGCGTACTCCCTCTTCGACAAACAAGGAAGCCATCACTTTATCACGTTCTTCCTGAGAGACTTTGAAGCGCATTCCAGCCTATTTCATTAAACGTGCCGCCAAAGCCGGTAACATGCTGTAAAAGACTATCCATATAGACAGATACCTCCGGAGTCTGCGAGGCATGCTTCAAAACTGTTACTTTCTGAGAAGTCCAACGCTCGGATGCAGTGGTGGAATACATCGTTATTTTCTGTGCAGCAACGGTGTTCAACACCCCTGCCACAAATAATAATGAAATAATCTTTTTCATAAAATATCAAATTAATCGTTCGTTTTCTTATTGTTTTTACTGCTTTTACACGCAAAATCGTATATGAGAAGGGTGGAAATTCATAATCAAATTCAGGTCCGAATCCTTTGTATGCAATCTCCTTCGGATAAATCTTTCGGGGTTCTTCGAAGGAATTTTCCTCGCTGCCGTCGGCCGCAGTCAAAGAAATGACCCTTCCCTCCTCTGCTATGTTTTTCGATCCTTTTATCTGAATCGTGGTCAAATAAGCCGTATCAGCCCCATTAACAACTTTAATCACCAATTCTCCTTTTTCTTCATCATAACCGGAAGCAACAAACTGTAACGGCATGGCTTGGGGTACAGAGGACAAGACAAGTTCATTATCCAGATAACATTCATTTTTCATGGAGGATACTACCACTTTCACTTCATACCACCTGTCCTTTTCAATTTTTTTGCCGGAATGTTCCGACAGCACGCCTTTATCTTTCCCCTTCTCCAACCGGATAAGTTCCGCCCGGTCATTA
>ENA-OQJM01000284-OQJM01000284.1-human-gut-metagenome-genome-assembly--contig:-NODE-284-length-12437-cov-3.335743_pt1 | contig 12437 bp, 8 predicted proteins | sample MGYA00242607_ERZ504773 | MGnify/ENA primary metagenome ERZ504773 (study PRJEB26092, sample SAMD00036355) | human gut metagenome | host: Homo sapiens | study: EMG produced TPA metagenomics assembly of... | reverse complement strand
AATTTATTAAAATTATTGGTGCGTTAGTTCAGTTGGTTAGAATACATGCCTGTCACGCACTGGGGTCACGGGTTCGAGTCCCGTACGCACCGCAAAAGTACTTTTTCGTATTTATCAAAATTATTGGTGCGTTAGTTCAGTTGGTTAGAATACATGCCTGTCACGCATGGGGTCACGGGTTCGAGTCCCGTACGCACCGCCAGATTACAAAGCAAAATTAGGAAAAGCTCTGATTCACAACAGAATCAGGGCTTTTTTCGTTTCCGGGTGGAAGCAGAATATAGCGTTTCTACGAAGTTTGTCAGGTGCAAATTCAGGGTCCTTTTTTAGGGACAATAAAAAAGCACCTGAAATGTATAATACTTCATTGATTATCATGTTTTTGCGTAGGATTTTCCTATTCCTCATTTTCTAATTTTACAACGTAAATAAAGTGGTATGAAACAGGAATCAATGAAAGTTCTGTTCTTTATCCGTAAGAGCAGACTAAAGAAAAATGGCGAGGCACCGATTTTTCTGCGAGTGACAATTAACGGACAATTGGATGAAGTCCGGATTCAACGTTCTGTTCCGTTGAAGTTATGGGACAATGTGAAGGAACGCAGTAAAGGAAAAGACCGGAGTTCAACGGAACTGAACAGCTATATCGAGGCATTAAAAGTAAGGTTGTATCAGATTCACAAGGAACTTCTCTGTCGGGAAGCCCTGATTACCCCAAAGAATCTTCTGATAAAGTTATTCTCTAAAGAGGAACGGCATCTGGTTTTGCAGACCATGCGGAAATGTATCGATGACTGGACTTCCTTAATCGGTACGGAGTACCAGCCCTCCACCATTTCACGTTATAACAACTGTTATGAATCGTTGCAGACGGTCATTAAGGATTTCTACAGGAAAGAGGATATTACATTCCATGAGCTGAATGGGGAGTTTATCGACCGGTTTGAGATGCATCTGAGAACGGTACGCAAGCTTTCCCAGAACACCCTGACCAAGTATATGAGCTGTTTCCGCAAATTTCTTGGACTGGCCCGGGAAAACGGATGGCTGGAGCAGGATCCGTTGGTCGGAAAACGCAAGCGTCTGTTCCGGAAAGAGGAGACGTGTCCTACGTTCCTGACCCTGGAGGAATTGAAACGGATTATGGAGAAGGACTTTTCCACGACACGTCTGAACACCGTGAAGGATTTTTTCCTGTTCTGTTGTCTGACCGGCCTGTCATACATTGATGTGAAGACCTTGAGTCCGGCACATCTTTACAAGGACAATGAGGGGAAACTGTGGATACACAAGGCCCGCGTAAAGATTACTACTCATAAGGAAAGCTGTACCTGCAATGTCCCGCTTCTGGAACCCGCACTTGTCATTCTGGAGAAATACAAGGACTGGAATCCGGAAAATCCTGAAGGTCCCTGTTTCCCGATTCCGTCGAATCAGAAGATGAACGAGTTCCTGAAAGAGATAGCCACCCTATGTCGGGTAAACAAGCGGCTGACCGTTCAGATGGCTCGCAATACGTTCGCTGCGACAGTCACTCTGGCCAACCGGATTCCCAAAGAACACGTCGGGGAAATGCTCGGCTATTCTTTCGAATATATGTTGCGCCATTATATGCAGGCTCTGGAGAGGAATTCCCAAAAAGCATGAAGCGGATATATACAAAATATGATAAAAAGTGAAAGGCTATACTCCAATGGATGTGGTGGTATAGCCTTTCCCATAAACGGAACCGGATGTCAGAACGCTTCTTTCCGGTTCTTTTCCAGCAGTCGTACGATATCGCTTTCCCGGTATAGAATTTTTCCTCCTATCTGGTAATAAGGCAATATGCCGCTGCTTCTGTAGTCCAGCAGCGTACGCTTGCTTAGCTTGAGTTTTCCGGCCAGTTCCGTATCTGTCAGATAGTTTTCCCCGTCCAATAAGTGTCGGTTGCCCATTGGCAAATGGTCGATGAGGTCCGATACCCTTTTCATTTCATCGAAGAAATGAAGCACTTCCTTGTCTGATCTGGTAATGATTGTTCCCATAAAATGTTCTTTTTGGTTTGAAACAAAGATATCCGCATTCCCATGCTGCTGCAAACCGTCGGAGCCTGTTGTCACCAGATATCATCAAATGTCTTCAGATTTCATCGGACCGGATTCCGACTTCCAGTCCTTCAGTTTGTTCTTTAATACCTTCATGTCCTCTGTGACTTTCCTGTACGTGATTCTGGCATAGGCTTGTGTAACCCTCAAATTGGTATGTCCGAGCATTTTGGAAAGTGTTTCTATTGGAAGTCCGTTTTCCAGACAGACAGTCACGGCGAACGTGTGCCGGGCCACATGAAATGTCACCCTTTTTCTGATATGGCAGATGTCGGCAAGCTCTTTAAGGTAAGCGTTACTTTTCTGGTTCGAGATGGTCGGGAACAGGTATTCTGATTCGCCTTTTCTTATGTAAAAACTTGCTATTTTCTTGGCTTGGGGAAGGAGAGGGATGAATGCGGGGTGGTTGGTCTTGGTCCTGTACAGATGGATATACATGCCATTGCTGGAATCTGAAATGATTTGATCCTTTCTCAACCGACAGATGTCTGAGTAAGCGATGCCTGTGAAGCAGCTGAAGATGAATATGTCACGGATGGAAACCAGTCTGGGAATATCCAGCCGTTTGCCCATTATCCTTATTATTTCCTGCCTGTTCAGGTATTGTTTCTGGCTTTCCTCCTTCTTAATCCGGTAAGTTGAGAACGGATTGGTCAGGATAATTCCGCACCGGTATGCCCATAGAATTCCTTTTCTTACCATACTCATCATCTTGGCTGTTGTATTGATTGACAGCCTGCAGTCAGTCCTGAAGAAAAGTTCCAATTCGTGTATCATCTGCCGGTTGAACTGTTCTAGTGGCATATTTTGTCTGCCAATTTTTTTGCAGAACTCCTCAAGCCGCCTGTAGATTAGTTTATGTCTGTTGGAATGGGACATGCTGATTTGTCCGGCATGTGCCAGCCTGTCCGCATCTTTCACCTGTTTGTCAAATATCTCCAAAAGGGAAGGCGGGTTGGATCCTGTGGCCATGAAGCGTTGTTTCAGCATGCTTGCTGTAAGATGTTTTCCTTCCAGTTGGGCCTGTCGGTAATGATGCTGCAATGTGGAACTTACTTTGTCTAGGTATGCATTGATGTCGTGTGCTTCTGGATTCATGTCGGAAACACGCCTGTTCTGCTTGTCCCAATGCTCCTGCAGGATGGACATCTTCAGGCTTACATCTGCGGCCTTGTTGTTGACTATGATGCGGAGCATGATTGTTGACTTGCTGTCTTTTTGAAGCTTTCTACGCTTCAGATAGAAGTAGATGGAAAAACTATGTCTCATAAGAAATAAATATTAATTGTGTCCATATCACAGACGGATGCATAGGACACGGATAAGACATAGATTATGGTTCTGAATGGAATGTAATATATTGATTATTAATAGCCTTGGATAAAACGCTACAGGAGAAAAACAAAGTAAATGCTTGATTTTCAGATATTTGTTAAGGTCATAGGAAAAGGTTCAAATCCGCCTGGGGCCCGAACCCAGAGCCCCAAGCTGCCTAGGACTAATTGGGTGGTGTGTAATGTACTTATTATCAGGTGTTTGTATCTGTATAGTTCGGCGCTGCTTACAAAAATAGGTTCAGTTCTTACTTAATTTGCTAGTGAACCTTGTAGGATATTAATATTCAATCAGATACATCAGACTGCTAAGTGTGGACTTTTCAAATAACCACCTCTTTCCATCTGCATCATAGAAGAATTTAACGTTACGGAGGTAGTGTTCTCTGGCTCGCCGGAACAGACAGGAAAAGTCGGTTATTTTCGTCTCTTTTGGGAGTTCTTACATTCCGCAGTTTGGGCATATCCGTTCACATAAATACGGGCTTCTTCACGGAATCTTTCACGTTCCGGTGTCCCAGGTTTACCGAACTGGACATCCATAAAATCATCGATGTTTGTTAGACCGTTTTCTTTTAAAATCTCCTTTTTTGTCTTCATGTTCTAAAGATAGATTTCTTTCTGGAAAAGGACAAGTTTTATGGTGTAAAATTGTGAAGAACGGTGTTATAAACTTCTATGATAGTACAGTAACTTGGTGTCAAAGATTTGTTTCACAGGATGAGTATGGAATTGAATATTGATATATTACCATTAGTATCCTTACCTAATGTAGACTTCATATAGAATTAGCTTAGATTCTCTATAACATTCCAATTTGTCTTCCTATGAAATGATAAAAGGAATTAGTTATTTTTAAATATATTCTTTATTTTTGCAATTATAGGAAACCGTTTTATCTAATTAATAAAGCATTTATTATGGAAAACAAGAATATTTGTATCGATCTTAACAAAGTCATTAAAGGTGATGTTATTTATTATCCTATCAATGAATTAATCCATAGAGAGCAAATTATGAGAGTGGGTAATATTTTACTTGGACGAATGAAAGAAGCGGAAGAATACACACCGGGAAGAAATGGAGAATTTAAACATCAAACAGACATTATTTCTGTCTTCGCTCGTAGAGGAGCAGGAAAAACAACATTTGTACAATCCCTTATTAAGTTAATACAATATAGCAATGAAGAACCGTTTAGTACACTTGGGAAAGACCTGTATTGTCTGGAACTTTTGGATCCCAACAATACAGAAAGGAAAGAAAACTTGACAATAAGGCTTATTGCACAGATTCATCATGTTTTCCAAAAAGCAGCAGATAACATAAGACATCAACAATCTGAGAATTATGAAAGAGTGTATAATGATCGGGAACGTCTGATTGAAAATTTTGACAGAGCTACACAAGATTTGTATAAGACATTACCAGTATTGGATGGTATTGGTGATCCTTGTTTGTATTCAAACTGGGATGACTCAGTTTACCTTTCCGATAGATTTATGGAACTAACAATTAACGCTAGTAAACTTGAAAAGTGTTTTCATTTATACCTTGATGCTGGTTTGCGGTTAATACAGAAGAAAGCTTTGCTTTTTGTTCTGGATGATTGTGATATAAAAATCAATAATACATTTCAGATATTGGAAATAATCCGCCTTTACTTTACGTCACCTCAAATTATAGTAATAATGACAGGAGACGCATCCTTATATGGTATGGCTATCCGAAAACATTTTTGGCAGTATTTTGAAAAGGAATTTCTGGATAAAGAAATGGCGTTTTCATATAAGGAACATAAATTCAAGGAATACCAAAAAATGGTTAATCGTTTGGAGGCTCAGTATTTTCAGAAAATGATACGGGCAGAGTATCGAATTTTCTTAAATAATTTATATGATAAAATCCAATACGATAATCAGCCTGTTTATATTAAATATACAATAGATTCCAATGGAGAAGGGTCGATTGTGAAAGAGATAAAAGAATTGTATAATGAGGCATTTAATTTAGTAGGTATCTCTAGGAAAAATTATAAGATTTTTTCCGAATTTATGAATCACATGCTGGCACAGCCATTTAGAAATCAGATACGTTTTTTTATAGCTTATTATCATGCTCTTAATACTAAAGAAAATCAAACTTCAACTTTTGTTAGAGGAGTACTGAAAATATTTGAAGTTTACATAAATCAATACTCAGGGGACAGTAAATATCTGATGGGGCATAGTCCTGTTTATCCAGCTTGGATGTTGAAGTTTTTAGTAGAAAATAACTTGTTATTTACTGGTGCTTCTTTCCTCCCAGAAATAGAAGATGACAGTTTAAAGAATATAATTATTGCTTTATGTTTTTCATTCTATGAACAGGTAAAACATAATTCATTTATGATATTTGATTATTGGATACGAATATCTCTTACTCATCAATGGTTATCAGAAATAAAAGATAATAAAGAAAATATTAATGATTTTATAACTCAATCCTGTCTATATACTGATTGTGGATTGTCTAAAATATTAGGAAATATGTCCGTTCTTGCAATGAATAAGAATGGGACAGTAATACTTCCTGGCCTTTTCAAAACAAAAAAATCTTTAGTTGGAAAATCTGATAACTTGAATAAGCTATTAATTCAATTGCTCCAACTACAAATACAGACAAACAACGGAAATGTTATGAATATATTCTCTGTTTATCGTATATTTGCTTTTTTAGGAGAATTGCTTAGGGATGCTAATGATGTAAAAAAGGAATTAACTAACTCTATTGAAAGACAACTTGATTCACACTGGGATCTGTTAAAAAAGAATTCACAGATAAGGCTATACATCGGAAATCAAAATAAAGAGGAAATAACAGAGATACATAATATTGAAGATATATGGTTAGAAAATCTAACATCTAATATCTCTATAGAAAATGAAAACGGTTTAAATTCTTTAATTCTTTTTTATAAACACGTATTTGAGTGGGAAAGAATAAGCTTTGATAATGAACTAGTTATACAGCCCTATTGGATTGATCATATATTTACACGTTTTTACCATACTATTCATCATTTTAATTCAAAAATTAAATTAAATGATTACATAAATAATTCGATACTAGCTTTTTGGAATGCATTAATTGTAGAAGGATTTTATGCAGATAATAGCTCAAATCGAATTCAAAATGACCAAAATGGAGATATTAGAGAGATTTTTTTCAAAAATTATCTATCTTATCTATTTAGATATAAAAACGAGAAATCATCAAGGTTCTTGGAACAAGATTTATTACTTCAATGGTTATTGTATTGTCCGATATTGCATAAATATATTAATCCCTTGATTAGTAAATTTATAATAATAGCTCGTTTGCATCTTGAAGGGTTAAAAGAAAATGATGATTATGAAAAAGAGTTTATTGAACTTTTAATGAATAGTAAAAATACTAATAATAAGTTCAGCAATGAAAAATTATTTAGCGAAAATGACTTAATAGCATTATACATGAATAAAATATGTATGCCTCAAAACGAAACTGAAATAAGTTATGATAAAAAAGAATTACTGAGTTCTTTAATTGATTATTACAATCTTTATGATAATAGTCAGATATACGAGTTATTAAAAGTATTTAGTATAGAACAAGAGAAATAAAATGCAAATAGATATACCGTTTTTTGCTTATATATTAAGGGATACATATACTTTGTCCAATTATGATTCAGGTAAGGTTACTCCATTAAGTGAAATAAGGCGCAGATTATTAGACTCTTCCAGATCTTTTAATCCTTATCTGCCGGACTATATTTATGAGAACCGTTATCGTCATGAAAATGAAGTTCCTGATAAATCTTATATAGAGAATTTAGGGAGTTTCATTACTAATGGTTTTGTTTCATTGGCAAACAAATACTTATATAAGGTGAATGGAAACTTATATATACAGAAGGAAAAATTAGAAGAGTGGATGGCAGTAATGCAACTATGTCCGCCGCTTTTAATTTGTGCTGCATATTATTTAAACGACTTTAGGAATAGAAGCTCAAATTCTTCCTTTTTCCGGCAAGTCTTAATACCTCAATTTAGTTCCTCTGCCATGCGTATTCCCTATGTATTTGAGTTGGATAATTGGATAAATGATGGTAAAGGGCTCATGGATTTACATGTTCATTTAAATGGAACGACTGAAACTGATATGTTATGGTGGTCACAAATCGGACAAGTAGATAAATGGATTGCATCTTTAAGAGACTCATTAGTGAAAGAAAGGGTACGAAGCCAATATGAACAATTATACATTGAACAGGAACAATTTATTAAACAGCTTCGTCTGGCATTAAATATTATCAAGAAATTGGTAAGAATTATAAACAAAGATTACAAGCTGTTCAAAAATGATTGGGATTACTATATAGACAATGGGAATACTCCAGTATTAGCCAAAGGCGCTTATTTTTATTTGGCGCTTTTTGATAAGATTCAAAATGAAGGCAACCTGAATATTGCCTGTAAATTTCATCATCTCATTCTGATATTGGGAAATCTCCATAAACTACTTGTACAACAGAAAAATCAAAAAGGTTTTACTCAATTTGGGGTTATTCCTGATAATGACTTACGCTGGTCACATGAATCGAAGGAGTATCTTAAACGTTTACGGCAAATAATATCAGATAATCAATTTTGCTTTATAGATTATTTGGAAGGACGTTTTTCACCTAGTAGCCAATCAAATGATAACCTTAAAATAATTAAGAAAATAAATGATGATTTTGAAAAGCTTTGTAAGGAAATTAGCTCAAACAGAAAAAAAGTAAAACTTTCTTTAATAGCACATTTCATCAAGAAAATGGATAAAAATCCTTATAGCCACTTTGAACGGCATAGTGAATTACGCAGGGAAATTTCTCAAAAAGAGTCATAGTTTACTAAATGTAGTTAAACGGATAAAACACAATAAGTGGGAGGTACAAATAAAAGGTATAGATGCAGCTTCCAATGAAATGAGTGCCGGCCCCGAAGTTTTTCACCGGCCTTTAGATATATGCGTAATCATTGGACGGGAGATGAAGATCTTAGAATAACATTTCATGCTGGCGAAGATTTTGTTCATCTGCTGAGTGGACTACGAATGATAGTAGAAGCAGAAGAATTTCTTGAAATGAGACAAGGTGACAGAATCGGACATGGAACAGCTGCGGGTATTTCTCCGGCTCTATGGATGGAACGAGTAGGTGATAATGTACACATCAGTCAAGGCGAATGGATGGATGACCTGCTGGTTACTTATTATCTGATATCTTCAGAATACAATCCATACATTTCCTTGAAGTCTTTATTGACAAAATTAAAAGATGAGATTGAAGATTTAGCTTTTAAAATATATCAAAAGCCAACATCAATTACAGTATTATTAGATAGCTGGAAGTGCAGAATGTATGATCCAAGGAGATATCTTTTAAACGATAGAACAGCAGAAAAAGACGAACAGCAGAAAGAATGTGTATGCAGAAGATTATTGTCAGACTATCATGTGAAAGATTTGTATTTTCAGTACCATTTCAACTCTTTAACAAAAAAACGATATAATAATATGATTTCAGTATCAATAGATAAAGGAATCTTTTCTGTGGAGGATTTTATACATATACAAGACTTAGTATTATATAAACTAGCCAGAAAAGGTATAGCTTTGGAGAGTCCTATAACCAGTAATCTTAATATTAGTTTTTACAAAGAATTAAAGGAACATCATTTAGAACGCTGGTTAAAGGGACATTCCTCAGATGGTAAGATTCCAATGCCAGCAGTAGTTATCGGAAGTGATGATCCCGGAATTTTCATGACCAACATCTTTATAGAGTATGCTCGTATAATGAAGTATCTTGAAGAAAAAGGATATAATATAACAGAAAGAATGCATAAAATTGAAGAGTTGTCTCAAATTTTCACAATATTACAGATTTTAAATAACAGATAATTAACTATTAAAATGGAAAATCCGTTTTCAAGTATGAGTTCTCAGAAAATTATTGACCGAATAGCCTATGTCCTTAGTGTTTTTCTATTATATCATATCTGGATGAATTATAAACGGTTATAATATCGTTGGCGTATCGATTATGAAACGTAAGATGGGCTTATTTAGTAAGGAAGTCATTATAATCATCCAGACTAATTTTTATATGCAGTATATATTTGGACTGAGTGAGCGTACGAAAATATCTGTATTCGCTCCCAATCTGTTCGTAGCCATCCAAAAAACTTTCAGATTAGTAACTAGGACGGTTTTATGGATGCTCTTCTGAGAATTAATATTAAAATGAAGAATTCAATGAAAGGATAAGAAGATTTCTGAACATGTTAATGAAGATGAAGACTACTAAAATACTGGCACCTTAGTAGATAGTTCCGGCATTCTCGACAAAGGCTCTATGAAGATTGAGGCCACCTGCTGTGATACTGAAGTCCGTTACTCAATTGTGAATCTACTTGAGTATGACAACTGATTTATCAGCCATTATATAGGGAAACTGCACTGAAAGTTTCATCTCCCTTTTCAGTCTACATTTAGGAAACGGTATAGGAAGGTATATCTCGGACTGGGTGACTTCAAGAAGAAGTCGCAATCCGAGGTGAAGAAATGTAAAAGTGTTATGGTTAGACCGATAGTGCGCGACATACATCTTTTCATTAGGTTGGTTGTTGTGAAATGGTACAATGTTACTGAATGCCTTGAAACAAAATAAGAAAGGGATGCTGATAGATCGGTTATCGAATTGCTGTGGCATACTAATTTAATACTCCTCAATTAATTTAATTACAGCTTTTATTTGATTAAGCTATGAAATATACAGATTATGATAAGGCTGAACTACATTGTCATTTAAATGGTAGTATCCCTATTAATACAATATTAAAAGTGATAGATAATAAATGTGGTTTTAAAGAACATGACTATATAATTGATAAGCCTGTTAAAAACTTATCGGAATATTTTAATCCATGGAAAATTACACGTCTATTACCCCATAATAAGAATATATTTATGGCTATATTAGATGGTATTGGGAGAGAAATGTTTACTGATAATATAAAATATATAGAATTAAGAAATTCCATTATATATTTAGCCAAACTCAATAATATTACATATGATGAAGTTTTAGATTGGTATATTGAGGGCTTTGAGGCTATAAAATCAGAGTATAAAATAGATATGAGATTAATCATATCTGTAAGAAGAGAAATTAATGAAATAAATGAGTATTATAAAATACTGGATTTAATCAAAAAAAAGAATAGTAATATTTTTGTTGGCTTTGATTTAACTGGAAATGAAACTGAGGTACATTTTAACGAATGGCCTACCTTTTTTCGAAGGGTTAAAGAGAATGGATATGGTATCACTATTCATGCTGGAGAAAGTTGGAGTGATGAAAATGTTAGGTATGCTATAACAAAATGTAAAGCAGATAGAATTGGACATGGTTTGGCTATAGCTAACAATCCAGAATTATTGGAGTTATGTAAACAGAATAATATATGTATTGAAGTCTGTCTTACCAGTAATATTCTTACGTCATCTGTTTCTGATATAAGTTCCCATCCCGTTTTACAATTCCATAAATTTAATATACCTTATGTATTGTGTTCTGATAATCCAGGTATTCATAATAAAAATCTAAGTTTTGAGTATGAATTATTTGAAACTATTACAAAAATTTCCAACTTTGCAGAAGGTATGTATGAGAATCAGTTAAAGTATGCATTTAAAAACTTAAGATAATGAATAGACAAATAAGAATTTTATCCAGTAATCCTGAAAAGATAAAAGAAGTTAGAGATATTTTAAACGAATTTAATATTGAGGTCATTTCTAATAATATAAAATTGGAAGAGTTACAAACGGATGATGTAATTCATTTAGTTAAGGACAAAGCATTAAAAGCATATAAAAAAATAGGTAGACCTTTAATTGTAGAACATACGGGACTATATATAGAAAAAATTAATGGATTGCCAGGAGGACTAACGCAAATTTTCTGGGACACATTGCGGGCAGATAAATTTGCTGAAATATTTGGTGCGGTTGATGATAGTTCAAAAGCTCAAGCAAAAACAACTGTTTGTTATGTGGATGGAAAGAATTTTAAGATTTTTGAAGGTAAAATTAATGGATGTATAACTAACCATCCTAAAGGTGACCGAACTTTTCAGTGGGATTGCATTTTCATTCCTGATGGTAAAAATATGACTTTCGCAGAAATGGGGACTTTAGAAAAAAATAAAATTAGCATGAGGAAACAAGCTTTAACTGAATTTGCTAAATACTTGAATGAACAATGAAAAATTTAAATGAACTAAAAGAAGCTATCCAGCAAAAGAATGTAATTTTATTTGTTGGATCAGGCGTTTCAAAGAATCTGGGATTACCAACTTTTTCTGAACTTATAGATGAAGTTGCTAGATTATTACATTATGATTCTGATATATTTAAGTCTTTGTCAAATTATCAATCACTAGTTGAATATTATAAGATTAAAAAGAAATCTATAGGAGAATTAAGGAGTTATATGGATACAAAATGGCATAATCCTAATATTCAAATAGAAAAGTCAGAAATACATAAATTGATTGTAGATTTAGAATTTCCTATAATATACACAACTAACTATGATAGATGGCTTGAAGCTAGTTTTGATTATTACAAGAAAGAATACACCAAAATAATAAATGTAAAAGATTTTACAGAGATTAAAGATGGAATTACTCAAATTATAAAATTCCACGGTGATTTTTCTGATGATAGTTCTATCGTTTTAACCGAAAGTAGTTATTTTGAAAGATTAGACTTTTCTACTCCACTAGATATAAAATTAAGATCAGATATGTTAGGTAAAACTATCTTATTTATAGGATATAGTTTGGAAGATATAAACATGAGATTTTTAATATATAAACTCCATAAAATTTGGGATGGTTATAGAGAATCACGTCCAAGTTCATTTATTTTTTTAACTAAA
>ENA-OQJM01000282-OQJM01000282.1-human-gut-metagenome-genome-assembly--contig:-NODE-282-length-12532-cov-3.729545_pt1 | contig 12532 bp, 11 predicted proteins | sample MGYA00242607_ERZ504773 | MGnify/ENA primary metagenome ERZ504773 (study PRJEB26092, sample SAMD00036355) | human gut metagenome | host: Homo sapiens | study: EMG produced TPA metagenomics assembly of... | reverse complement strand
ATCCGTAACGACAGGAGAAAACTGTATCTTATCCGCCAATGAGACACTACCAGACTGAATATGTATAAAACCACGATGCCACCTACATACAGCCTCCTTGTCTGTCCCTGCTTATCGCTCTATACCTGAATACATCAACCCATATATTCCCATCCGAAGTAGCATAATTCATACATACCTTCTGATAAATATTATATTGAAGCACCTTTTTGTTAGTTATAATCCACACATTGTTTTCATCAGCAAGTAACCCCAACACAGAGCAATCATCTATCTGATTATCCAAAGCCATATTTTCAAATGCCTCTTTATTCGTATCCGATTTGAATATTCTCCCTAAAGAAGAAACCAACCATAAGCAACCCTCCCTATCTATACAGGCATGATTTACATTTTCCTGTCCTGAAAGAACTGGAATACAAGCTTTTAATTCATAAGATATATTCCTATCAATACAGCTTAACCTGTACACCTTTTTATCAGTAGACACTCCCCATATGTTACCTTCCCTATCACTTGTCAAGGAAGACATCTCTGGAAAATCAGAACTTGCTGCAAGTAAAATAGAATTATCAGGACGCTTTACATAAAGCCCCGACTGGCTAAAAATCCATAAACTACCTTTATTATCTTCAACCAAGTCCCTGATATTTCCCGGATTATAGATTTGTTTTTCCAAATCAATATCCTCTTCCAACTGTATCTTCATACCCTGATGAGTCATTCTCATTACCCGTGCACCATATCTGGGACTGATCCATACTCCTTCCTTAAGCTTGGATTTCACAATAATGCTTACTTCGCCCGGATTTGACAAATTATTACCACTATTATCTGCAAATAGATCTTGTGACAAATCATACAGGCAAAGCCCGTATCTATCCTGATTGACCCACATTACATCATTTTTATCCAAGCAAAGATTCAAGATATTCGCATCCCAACCCATGTGTTTTTTAAGTTGCGGCAAAGGATAATTATCAATCTTCGAATTATCAAAGAAAATAGTATATGCCATATCATAAGACCCCAGCCACAGATTCCCCTCTCTGTCTTTCATGATTTTAGTGTACATCATGTGTGTATCTACCAAATCATGTATATCCACAGATACCAATGTACCCTCTTCGGTATATTGCAAGGCGTAAAGTTCATTATAAGACAATAGCCACAAGTAGCCGAATGTATTATCTTGCGTCATACTATAAAAGATCGGTTCCGTTTCCCCACTTCTGGAATTGATAATATGATGTCTTTTATAACATTCTTCCCCTTCTTTCTTTGGAAAGAACTGCCATAGTCCTTCACCCCACGTACCAATCCAATAATTGCCCGATTGGTCTTGACACATAGTATAAGGTGCATTATTCTTGCCTAATGGAGGATAAGTACAAAAGAATCTGCCTTTTCATCATATCTGAACAAGCCTCCTCCCGTAAGCGCCCACATATTTCCCTCTCTATCCTGATAAACAAAATTAATGGCATGCCTATTCTGTTGTGAGCCGAAAATATCATATTCCTTCACAATAGAAGCCGTAGAATTACATCTGTATATTGTATTACCGGCTCCTATCCAAATATTGTCTTCTTTATCTGCTGCCATATAATTAATCCCCTTATCCAACAATCTCGCATCCGGAAAAGGAGTTATTTTACAGGTTTGTTTATCATAAAGATTTAATCCTTTCCACGTACCGATCCACACATAGTGATCATTATCCATTATATTTGAAATTGAGTTATTAGTGAGCAAATTCAGGTTCTTATAATCAGCCCGGAAAGGCTGCAAACGAAAACCATCATACCGTGCCAGCCCATTAGTGGTTCCTATCCACAAATATCCTTCTTTATCCTGATAGATATCAAAAATCTCATTGGACGAAAGTTGATAGAAAAAAGGAAGCTGCTTAGATATCATATGCTGCGCACAAACAGAGTATTTACCTAAAAATAAAAGTAAGAAGAGGAAAAAGTACTTCATAGCTATTAGATGTATTGATGGAAACAAAGTTATGGAAATTAATTGTTTGGTAGATGATTTTAGCAAGGAATTCGTATTGAAACAGGAAAAATAATACACCTATACCTTAAATATCTAAATAATATACTTGTAAGTTCTATAATCTTATCATCGAAAGATTATAAATCTTACAATCTTATCATCGTATATCTTACAACTGCTATTTGTATAAATAAATACAATAAATTTTGTAAGGTGTATACCTAATATGTACTACTCCCAAAAATGTAAATAAAAACAAATATATATACATGATAAAAAAGTTTTTATTTCTGTTCTTTCCATATATCTCCACGACTTTCATTATCTTTGCAACCACTTAATAACAAAGATATTAAATAACAAAAATAGATCATGGAATACAATTTCAGAGAGATTGAAAAGAAATGGCAACAAAGATGGGTAGAGAACCATACCTATCAAGTAACCGAAGACGAAAGCAAAAAGAAATTCTACGTATTAAACATGTTCCCCTATCCATCGGGAGCAGGCTTACACGTAGGACACCCGCTAGGATACATTGCTAGTGATATTTATGCCCGTTATAAACGTTTGCAAGGTTTCAACGTGCTGAACCCGATGGGATATGACGCATACGGACTTCCTGCAGAACAATATGCTATCCAGACCGGACAACACCCTGCCATCACCACTGTGAACAATATCAACCGCTACCGTGAACAGTTGGATAAAATCGGTTTCTCTTTTGATTGGGACCGTGAAGTACGTACTTGTGAGCCCGGTTATTACCATTGGACTCAATGGGCTTTCCAGCAGATGTTCAATAGCTATTATTGCAATGACAAACAGCAGGCACGTCCCATCAGCGAACTGGCGGAAGCATTTTCTAAATATGGCAACGAAGGATTAAACGCCGCTTGTAGCGAAGAACTACATTTCACCGCTGAAGAATGGAATGCCAAAAAGCGAAAAAGAAAAACAGGAAATCCTGATGAACTACCGTATCGCTTATCTGGGCGAAACAATGGTGAACTGGTGTCCGCAATTGGGAACTGTTCTTGCCAATGATGAAGTAGTAGACGGAGTTTCAGAACGTGGAGGTTTCCCTGTGGTACAGAAAAAGATGCGTCAGTGGTGTTTACGTGTTTCAGCTTATGCACAGCGGCTGCTGAACGGGCTAGACACCGTGGACTGGACTGATTCACTGAAGGAAACACAACGTAACTGGATCGGACGCTCGGAAGGTACGGAAGTACAATTCAAAGTGAAAGACAGCGATATTGAATTCACCATCTTTACTACCCGTGCAGATACCATGTTCGGCGTAACCTTCATGGTATTGGCTCCGGAAAGTGAACTGGTTCCCCAACTTACCACCGAAGCACAGAAAGCAGAAGTAGAAGCCTATCTAGACCGTACCAAGAAACGTACAGAACGTGAACGTATCGCCGACCGCCGTGTGACCGGTGTATTTAGTGGCTCATACGCTGTCAATCCGTTTACCGGCGATGCTGTTCCCGTATGGATCAGCGATTATATATTGGCAGGTTATGGTACAGGTGCTATCATGGCGGTTCCTGCTCACGACAGTCGTGACTACGCTTTTGCAAAGCATTTCAACCTGCCTATCGTTCCGTTGGTAGAAGGTTGTGATGTAAGTGAAGAAAGTTTCGATGCCAAAGAAGGTATTGTTTGCAACTCACCCCGCAAGGATGTCACTCCTTACTGTGACCTTTCTTTGAACGGACTGACCATCAAAGAAGCTATCGCAGCTACCAAAGAATATGTGAAAGCCCACAACCTGGGACGTGTGAAAGTGAACTATCGTCTTCGTGACGCCATCTTCTCACGCCAGCGTTATTGGGGCGAACCGTTCCCCGTATATTACAAAGATGGTATGCCTTATATGATTGATTCCTCTAAATTGCCACTTGAACTTCCCGAAGTGGCTAAATTCCTGCCGACTGAAACAGGCGAACCTCCATTGGGACATGCCACCAAGTGGGCTTGGGATGTAGAAAAAGGCGAAGTAGTGGAAAATACGTTAATTGACCATGTCCATGTATTCCCACTTGAACTGAATACCATGCCGGGCTTTGCCGGTTCATCCGCATACTATGTGCGCTATATGGACCCACATAACAACCAAGCACTGGTATCAGAAAAGGCAGATCACTACTGGCAGAATGTAGACCTCTATGTAGGTGGTACAGAACATGCTACCGGCCATTTGATTTATTCTCGTTTTTGGAATAAGTTCCTGCATGACCTAGGCGTAAGCATCAAGGAAGAACCATTCCAGAAATTGGTAAATCAAGGAATGATTCAGGGACGAAGCAATTTTGTATATCGTATCAAAGATACCAATACATTTGTGTCACTGAACCTGAAAGACCAGTACGAAACCACTCCATTGCATGTGGATGTGAATATTGTATCCAATGATATTCTGGATACCGAAGCCTTCAAAGCATGGCGTCCTGAATATAACAACGCTGAGTTTATCCTAGAAGATGGAAAATATATCTGTGGTTGGGCAGTAGAGAAAATGAGTAAATCCATGTACAACGTAGTCAATCCGGATATGATTGTCGAAAAATACGGTAGCCGATACGCTGCGTATGTACGAAATGTTCCTCGGTCCGGTAGAACAGTCCAAGCCTTGGGATACTAATGGTATCGATGGTGTTCACCGTTTCTTGAAGAAACTGTGGAATCTGTTTTATAGCCGCACAGACGAATTCTTGCCTGTAGAAAGTGAACCGACTAAAGAAGAGTTGAAAGCAATTCATAAGCTGATTAAAAAGGTAACCGGAGATATTGAAACTTTCTCTTACAACACTTCTATCAGTGCATTTATGATTTGTGTAAACGAACTGACTTCATTGAAATGCCGCAATAAAGAGGTATTGAGCAATCTCATCATCCTGTTAGCCCCGTTCGCTCCACATTATGCAGAAGAACTTTGGGAAGCTTTGGGAAATACCACCAGCGTATGCGATGCACAATGGCCTGCATTCAATGAAGATTACCTAAAAGAAGACACTGTAAAATACACTATCTCTTTCAATGGTAAAGCACGCTTCACCATGGAGTTCGCTACTGATGCCGATAACAATACCATTCAGGCAACAGTTATGGCAAATGAACAAGCCCAGAAATGGATTGAAGGCAAAACCCCGAAAAAGGTAATCATCGTTCCGAAGAAAATTGTAAATATCGTATTATAATCGATACTATACTTGAGGTGTGTCAAAAGCAGTAACTTTTGACACACCTTTCTACTTTATATTAAAAACAATCCTCATTACCATGGACCAAATATTAAAAATCAAACTAGGCAGAGAGGTAAAAGACTATTTAGCCATTACCTTCGGACTGATTTGCTATGCACTGGGATGGGCGGCTTTCTTACTGCCTTATCAAATAACTACAGGCGGAGTAACCGGTATCGCGGCAATTATTTATTATGCTACGGGAATAGAGATTCAAGTGTCTTATTTCATCATCAATGCTGTTTTTCTAGGATTCGCATTGAAAATATTAGGACCTAAATTCAGTCTGAAGACCATTTATGCCATCTTTATGCTGACATTTCTGTTATGGCTCTTTCAAACATTGTTGAAAGGTCCGGATGGAACACTACCGCAATTATTAGGACCAGGACAAGAATTCATGGCTTGTGTAGTAGGTGCCGGCTTACTGGGATTTGGTATCGGCATTGTTTTCTGCAATAATGGAAGTACCGGTGGTACGGATATCATTGCTTGGATTATCAATAAATACAAAGATGTAACCCTTGGCCGCATGATGATGTATTGTGATATTGTCATCATATCCTCCTGTTATTTCATATTCCATGATTGGAAACGAGTGTTGTTTGGTTTCTGCGTATTGTTTATCATGAGCATTGTGATTGATTATGTAATAAACAGTTCACGCCAATCTGTACAGTTCCTTATTTTCTCGCGCAAACATGATGAAATAGCCGAAGGAATCACCAAACAAATAGACCGTGGAGTTACCCTATTAGATGGTACAGGATGGTATAGCAAACAAGGAATCAAAGTCGTAGTGGTATTAGCCAAAAAAAGCCAGTCACTGGATATATTCCGATTGGTGAAAGATATTGACCCCAATGCATTTATATCACAAAGTAATGTGGTAGGAGTGTATGGAGAAGGGTTCGACAAACTAAAAATAAAGTAACTAAAAAATAATCTCTTACCATTGCTTCATCGTTCTGTTTCTGCATTGAAAAACAGAACGATGAAGCAATGATAAGATTACCACATATCGGTTATCCTATTCTCTCAAATTTCTATTTTATACAATACATGTCTGCATAGCCAATGCTCTTGTTCCACCAAAGGATGATCGAACTCTTTTTCAAAATGCATTCCTATTTTCTGCATGACCCGTGCAGAACGTTTATTGGGTATGGCAGTGAATGAATATACCGTTTTAAAAGGTAAATTATCACTCGCATAATCCAGACAGGCAGAGGCGGCTTCTGTGGCATATCCCTTTCCCCATACATCCCGGCACAACCGCCATCCTATTTCCACTCCGGGAGTGAAATCCGATTCGAAAGCAATATTATGAAAACCTACATAGCCTAGAAAATTCCGAGTTTTTTTACATTCTACAGCATACAAACCATAACCATATTCTTCAAATTCTTTCCGGATACGACAATAAAAAGCCATCGTCTCTTCCTGTGTCAAAGTAGTGATAAAGAATTCCATTACTTCTTTATCACTGTTCATGCGGACAAACGGAAGAATATCTTCTTCCTTCCAGTCCCGTAACAACAAATGAGGCGTTTCTATATATACCATATTATCAAGTATCAAATGATACCAACGAAGATAATCAAAAATTGAAAATAAACATAGCAAACAAATTATTATTTACCTTTTCACCTATATTATTCTGTCAGGAATTATCTTACTTTGGTTCATTCTCAGTATCTTTGCATTCAATAAATACAATATAAAATGAAAAGGAAATTAGTATTTGCTACAAACAATGCCCATAAATTGGAGGAAATCTCTGCTATCTTGGGTGAAAAGGTGGAATTATTAAGCCTTAAAGATATTAACTGCCATGCTGATATCCCCGAAACAGCCGATACATTGGAAGGTAATGCGATGCTGAAAGCGGAATATATTTTTGAAAACTATGGTCTGGACTGCTTTGCCGATGATACGGGCCTGGAGGTGGAAGCTTTGAATGGTGCGCCGGGTGTTTATTCCGCCCGTTATGCCGGAGGTGAAGGACACAATGCGGAAGCCAATATGCAAAAATTATTGCAGAATATGCAGGGAGCCCCCAACAGAAAGGCACAGTTCCGTACAGCTATCTGCCTAATTCTGGATGGAAAGAAGCATTTGTTCGAAGGAATTGTAAAAGGTGAGATTATCAAAGAAAAACGAGGTTCGTCAGGTTTCGGGTACGACCCCATCTTTGTGCCCGAAGGATATACTAAAACTTTTGCCGAACTAGGCAATGAGACGAAAAACAAAATCAGCCACCGTGCGCTGGCCGTAGAGAAGCTTTGCCGATTTCTGAAGGCGTAAAAAAAGTAAAACTGTATAAAATTAGTTATATCATTTGTTTACTTCCATCGACTCTCATAAAAATAAGTATTTTGTTTTCCTTTGAAAACAATTTTGACGGAATAATGATTTCCATGAGAACCATTATCCCGTCAAAACAAGTCTTTAATAAAACAGAACCAGCAATGTCACTCCTATTCCGATGATACATCCTATCATAAATCTTTTCCAGAAGAATTCCCTTTTACTTTTAGGAACAACAGAAACGTCTTTTATCAACCATATCTTGTTATCTTTTACAAAAGTCATAATCCCAGCTTCTCCGAAATTTCCAGCATCTTCTTGATAGGTTTCACCGCCTCCTCAGCTATTGCTTCATCCACTGCCACTTCCGGCCATTCATATTTTAATGTATTGTACAACTTTTCCATCGTATTCAACCGCATAAAATTACATTCATTGCAAGCGCAGGTACTGTCTTCGGGAGGAGCGGGAATAAAGTTTTTTTCAGGACATTTCTTACGCATTTCGTGCAGAATACCGCTTTCCGTAGCAACAATAAAATCTTTCTTGTCGCTAGTAATGGCATATTTTAAAAGTCCTGCCGTAGAAGCAACCTTATCGGCTAGTTTGGAAACGGCTCCTTTACATTCGGGATGAACCAGAATGGCAGCGTTAGGATACTGTTTTTTCAATTCCAGTATCTTCTCCACAGAAAACTGTTCGTGCACATGGCAGGCACCATCCCAAAGCAACATATCGCGTCCTGTAATCGAATTGATATAATTACCCAGATTTCTATCCGGACCGAAAATAATCTTCTCATCTGCCGGAAAACTATCTACGATTTGCTTGGCATTGGTAGAAGTGACCACCACATCAGTCACCGCTTTAACAGCCGCTGTAGTGTTAACATACGAAATCACTGTATGGTCCGGGTGCTCTTTAACAAACTTAGCAAACTCATCAGCAGGACAACTGTCAGCCAATGAACATCCTGCATTCAAGTCCGGTACCAGCACTTTTTTATCAGGACAAAGAATCTTAGCCGTTTCACCCATAAAGTGAACACCACACATCACAATGATATCAGCATCCGTTTTAGCCGCCCATTGTGCCAGCGCCAAGCTGTCACCTACAAAGTCGGCGATATCTTGTATTTCGCCCGACTGGTAATAGTGACCTAGGATAAGCGCATTCTTTTCCTTACGCAACTTATCAATTTCAGTCTTCAAATCCAGAGTTTTGTCTACCGGTTCGGTAACATACCCTTTTTTCAACCATTCTTCTTTATTCATTATATCTATATTTTTTCTTCTTCTTTCAAAAAAAGAAATATGGTATTGATAATAGTCTGTTCATATTGTTAGTAAAAATAGTACTCTTTTCCTTGCCTGATAAGTTATTCATTTGTAATAGTGAGATATGAATAAGTAATCAACTGGCTTAAGCACTGATTATACTGTCTTTACTTGTTCTATTAACAAACTGTTGATAATATGCAAAGTTAAAAACTTTATGGTTATGAATGCCTATAATAGTGATTAAATTGTGTTGATATTGATTGTTTAAGTTATGTGATTAATTTTTGGATTGTTGATTTTAAGTGTATGTTATACCATTATTTGAAATATGCAAGAAATACTTTTGAAATGATATCCTCATCCTTTTTACATGTTTTCAACCGTTATCAACAGGGGGATGTGAATTAGTTATTATCTTTTTTTGTATAAAGAAATCCAATTGTAAAACAGATGGATTTGGGACTGAAGTAAAAATAAAAAGAGAGTAGGGGAGACTTCTTTTTCATTATATAGGCGTAAAGATCATAGATTTTTATGTAAGTTTGTAACCGTTAATAATAAAGTAGAAAATAGAGTATGAGGAAACTCAAAATAACAGAACTGAACCGGCTTACTGTAGACGAATTCAAGAAAGCCGATAAGTTGCCTTTAGCAGTGGTGCTGGATGAAGTACGCAGTTTACACAACATAGGATCAGTGTTTCGCACATCGGATGCATTTTTGGTAGATTGCATTTATTTATGTGGTATTACAGCCACTCCTCCCCATCCCGAAATGCATAAAACAGCTTTAGGAGCTGAAAATTCGGTGGAGTGGAGATATAAAAAGAATACGCTTGATGCCGTTCAGGAACTTCATGATCAAGGGTTTATCGTATTGGCTATCGAACAGGTGGAAGGCAGTACTTTGCTGGACAAACTGGAACTGGATGCTGATAAGAAATATGCCATTGTAATGGGAAATGAAGTGAAAGGGGTACAACAGGAAGTAGTCAATGCCTGTGACGGATGCATCGAGATTCCCCAGTATGGTACAAAACATTCGTTAAATGTATCAGTAACGACAGGGATTATTGTATGGGAGTTTGCCAATAAATTAATGAAATTCAGATAATAAGAGTAAAATTCAAACAGTAGGAATCAGTTAGATTTGTCCGTTTTCAACTAACAATACCACCCGTTCGGTCAGTCGATCCTCTCCTTCCGGATGATATTCTTTCTTCAGGCTGGCACCAAAAAGTGCTGCAAAAGTTTGATAGAATCCGGCTTTAAAGGGTCCCATAAAAGCTTTTACCAATTCATAAGAGGAAGAATCCGTCTGACGGTTTACTAACTTTATCAACAGTTTGCCCTGTGAAAAGGTTAATTTCTTCATAATCGGTGTATATTGCTCTTTTAGTCCCTTCTCTACGAGTTTCAGATGCTTTTCCCTGGCTTTTTTGTCAGGCAATGTTTCTATATATTCGTAAGTTTCTATTACAGCACGGTTAATTTCACGGGCTAATGGCAGGGTTTTCTTCACATTCCTTACCAAGCGGTAGTATTCCCGTCTTTCTTTTTCGTTTTTGAATTTTAATGGTCTGAAAATGTATACATTAGGTAACTGTACAGCTGGAATAGTATCTCCTTTGTATACACATACAGGTACCATGTATCCGTTTATAGTAGTCGTTTGTTGCTGGGAATGAGCAGCAACGGCTATAAAGGAAAAAAACAATGCTATAAAGAGTTTCCTTTTCATCTTGGTGCAAAAGTAGCAAGAAATATGATTACTCTGTATAGTGGATAAAACTATTTAACTTAAAACACGCCAATGAATTACAAAATGAACAGGTTGTTGAAAGTAATGTTAATTATCTGTATTACAATACTTTTGTCGGTGCATAACCTGTGTGCGCAGGAAGTATGGGAAGAACTGGTAGAGCAATTGATGGATGAAGATGAAAACAGTTCGTTTCAATGGGATACTCACTTTGAGGAGCTTTCCGAATTACGTGAAAATCCCATCAATATCAATACAGCAACTAAAGAGCAACTGGAACGTTTTCCATTTCTCTCTGACCAACTGGTAGAGAATATATTGTATTATCTGTACAAATATGGTCCTATGCTTACCCGCAATGAGTTATGGATGATTGAAGATATTGACAGGCAGACTATTCACTATTTACTACCCTTTATTTACTTTGAAACTCCTGAAAAAGAGCAATATAAACCAAATATAAAGCGGATATTGAAATACGGTAAACAAGAGTTATCAACACGTGTTGATATTCCTTTTTATACGAAGGCCGGGTATCAACAGTACCCGGCAGAAACTTTAAAAAAGAATCCGAACAAACAGTATTTGGGATATGGATATTATCATAATCTGCGATATAGTTTTCATTATCGGGATCAGATTTATGCAGGAATTACTGCTGAAAAGGATGCAGGAGAACCTTTCTTTACCGGACAAAATAAAAAAGGTTATGATTTTTATTCACTATACTTGTTAATTCGTAATATAGGTCATATCAAGACTTTAGCTCTTGGTAATTACCGTGTCAGCTATGGTTATGGACTAGTTATCAACACTGATTTCGGGATGGGAAAAACAGCTACACTCTCTACTTTGGGAAATAAGAGCCGGGGAATACGCAAGCATTCTTCTACCGATGAATATAACTATTTTCAAGGAATGGCAGTCAGCTATAAGTTGGCGAAAAGATGGACATTGGATGGTTTCTATTCTTATCGGAAGATGGATGGTATTGTTGATAATCAGTTTATAAGGTCGTTGAAAAAAGATGGATATCATCGGTTGTATCGTGAGTTTGAGAAGAAAAATACATTAACTAATCAGTTGGTTGGCAGTAATTTAAATTATAATGGAAAGTACTGTGAGTTAGGATTAACAGCTGTTTATAATGTTTTCAACAAGCCGTTGAATCCTGAGAAGAAGTACTATAATATTTATTATCCCCGTGGAAAGGACTTTTATAATGTGGGAGGAGATTATAAATTCTTTTGGAAACGCTTCTCTTTATTGGGTGAAACGGCTATAGACAAATGTGGTACTTGGGCAACCATGAATATGTTACGTTATTCACCGAAAGGAGGAACACAGTTAATAGTTATGAACAGGTATTATGATGCCAAATATCAATCGGTTTATGCTCGTTCTATAGGAGAGGGAAGTACGGTACAAAATGAGAGTGGATTTTATATAGGATTGGAAACCAGTATTTTAAAGTATATCAAAATGACTTGTTATGGTGATTTTTTCTATTTCCCTTGGAAGAAATATTTAGTAAGCAAAGCAGGAACCAAAGGATTGGACGGATTACTCCAATTAAGTTATTCACCTACTTATGAACTGGAAATGTTTATAAGATATCGTTATAAAAAGAAGGAAAAGGACTTCACTGCTGAGGATAAAACCAAGCAAACTATTCCATCTATTCAGCAGAAATGCCGATACCAATTGAATTATAGCGTGAAAGATAAGCTGACATTGAAAACCATAGCGGATTATGTACGCATCAACTTTCGTGGGCAATCTGCTTCCAATGGTTTTCTGGTTTCTCAAAGTGCTGCTTATACCTTCCATTTGCTTCCTCTTCAGCTTGATTTGAGTGCCGCATGGTTTAACACAGATGACTATAATTCCCGTCTTACTATCTATGAAAAGAGTGTGCTCTAT
>ENA-OQJM01000281-OQJM01000281.1-human-gut-metagenome-genome-assembly--contig:-NODE-281-length-12536-cov-6.802885_pt1 | contig 12536 bp, 12 predicted proteins | sample MGYA00242607_ERZ504773 | MGnify/ENA primary metagenome ERZ504773 (study PRJEB26092, sample SAMD00036355) | human gut metagenome | host: Homo sapiens | study: EMG produced TPA metagenomics assembly of... | reverse complement strand
TTCCAAGAAGTTACTCCTATTATAACAGAAATAAGCGTTTTGAGCTTATAAAACTCTTAGAAAATCAAGAACTTTTAAATGAGTGTGGAATTTACTTCTGCACTGGAATTTACTTTTTCAAGTTAGCTTCAGAAAATATTAAAAATCCGCTATACTCACCTATCGTATAGCGGATTAATATAACACTATTTAATTTTCAGTCTTTTCACCGTTTTTGTCCGTATCCGCATTTACAACGAGATTTACTCCATCAAGTCCGGTTACATTTACGTTGCGATTTACCTTTGCGTCATATGAATCAGCGTTGATAATCTCAGATAAATCAATACCTGTTGCCTCTTTCATACTCTCAAATACCTTTGCCATTACAACCGGTACATTTCCGGCAACCTTGCCTACACCATTTTCGCCATCACCGCCACCGATAATAGTAATCTTGTCGATTTGTCCAAGTGGCTCTGCAACCTTGGCTGCGATATCAGGCAGCACCTTAATCATCATCTCTGCAACGGCTGCCTTATTGTACTTGGCATATGCCTCTGCCTTTTTCTCCATAGCCTCAGCCTCTGCAATACCCTTTGCCTGGATAGCTGATGCTTCTGCCTCTCCGACTGCACGGATACCGGCAGCTTCCTGCTCCTTGGCATATCTCATGGCTTCTGCCTCTGCTTTCTGTGCCTCCGCCTGACGCTGTGCCTCGAACTGTCTTGCCTCTGCTTCCTTCTGACGCTGGTAGAGCTGTGCCTCTGCCTGCTGCTGTGCTGCGTATTTATTGGCTTCAGCCTTTTTCTTGACCTCTGCCTCAAGAGACTGCTCTGTTACTGCAACCTCTTTCTGCTTTAACTCAATCTCTCGCTCCTGCTTTGCGATATCAGCGTTTGCTGTGGCAACCTCAATGGTCTTACGCTGCTCCTCCTTCTGGATGTCGTAAGCCGCATCCGCCATAGCCTTCTTTGTATCAGCCTCCATCTGAAGCTCTGATTTCTTGATAGCGAGCTCATTCTGTTTCTTGGCAATCTCTGTCTGTGCTGCAACCGCTGCATCATTTGACTCTTTATCAGCCGAAGCCTGAGCTACCTTGATGTCTCTCTCACTCTCTGCCCTTGCGATGGCGGCGGCCTTTTTAATCTTTACGATATTGTCGATACCAAGATTCTCTATTACCTCGTTGCCATCCACAAAATTCTGCACATTAAAGCTGATGATATCAAGTCCCATTGCCGCAAGATCAGGCTCTGCATTCTCTTTTACCAGATTGGCAAACTTCTGACGGTCTGAGACCATCTCTTCAAGCTTCATTTTTCCAACAATCTCACGTACATTACCCTCGAGAACCTCTCTGGCAACACCAGCGATATACTCTGTGTTTTTGTTAAGGAAATTCTCAGCCGCAAGGCGTAGCTTTTCAGGATTATTACTGATCTTTACGTTTACCGTAGCATCGACGTTGATATTGATATAATCTGCTGTCGGTACTGCATTGCTCGTCTTTACATCGATAGGTATCAGTCTGAGATTCAGCTTATCAAGACGCTCAAAAAACGGAATACGTATGCTTGCCTTTCCGATAACTACCTTTGACTTTTTCTTCACACCTGAAATGATATACGCCATATCAGGCGGTGCCTTCACGTATCCGATTGCCATAAACAACAGGATAACAAGAACAACAACTGCAACAATAATTCCAATGATACTAATGTCCTGCATAACTTTCTCCTCTCTTTAGTATGCTTTTTATTAATAATTTAACAATATCATTTTATTATAAATATATTGTTTTGTCACCTAAATATTAAAAAAATAATATACCACTGTGCATTTGAATGTCAGATTTCCCGCTGTGGATGCCTGTCCGATTGGAATCATTGCGGATGCCGCAAATGCAAAGGCATTTTCTGTCAGATAATATGCATCCTCGTTTCCCTGAAACAGGTCATCCTTTATGCCGTTTACTGCCGTGCTGTCAATGTCACCTGTGCTTCCATAATAAATATCCTGAGTGCCCTCTATGGCATCTGCAGCTCCGAATACTGCTGTTCCGCTTCCTACTGCTACTGCAACGTCAGCTACTATTGGTATTGCAGCACCTCCTGTCAGCACTATGCATGCTACACCCGTCGCAATTAGTACTGCTCCTCCAACCGTCCTCCAGATTCCCTGTGTCTTTCTCTTTTCGGCTTCATCCTTTATCTTCTGTTCTGTCTCATAGATTTCATCGTATGCTTCTTTATTCTTCTCATGCAGGTCTCCAAATATTTTAATGCCCGTGTTCAAGGTACCTGCATCTTTACCTGTGATAAAACTGCCTGTTTCATAGCTCTCAATCGCACCCTGGCTAAGGCCTATTTTTGAAAGACATGACTGCAGATTTTCCAGAAGCAGCTCTACTGAATTTTCAAGCCGTACCACATTTTCCCTCTCGTAGCTGTTTACATTTGAGACAAGCTTTATAAGGTCGCTGTCCATCTGCTCATGGATATCAAATACTCCGTTACTGTCCGGCATGCCCACATCAGATATGTCCGATACTTCTGAAAGTGCACTTCTTATTTTGCCCGTATACTCATCAGTATCCTCATAGTTTGATGCCAGTTTTTTCCTGAATTCCTGTATTGCTTCTTCATCCAGTTTGAAGTTCGTCGAGCTATCAATGGCACGGTATCCATCCTTGTATGCTGCCATATTGTCAAGCAGTGTCTGTGCAGTTACTTTAATGCCTGACAGGATTGTTATATGTGCTTCACCAAGATAACTCTTTACTGCGTCTCCGGTTTTTCCTGTAAATACTGCATTTTCCGTAAACATATTGATTTTTTCTATGCAGTTATCAATATTTTCAATTAGATTTTCAATTTTTCGCTTATATTCCCAGAACAGATCGCTGAGATCCGTATAATTTATCTGAAACCCTTCCATTTTCATCTCCTAGTTTTATGGTATCACAGCTGTATCTGATAGTCCAATACCATTTTTAATATAATCTCCCTGTTTTCTGTCATTTTCATTTATTGCATTTATTATCAGGTCTATTTTTGCCAGATCATTATTTAACGTATCTCTGTAATCTTTCACAAAGGCTTTCAGCTGCCTGTATTCTTCCTGAAATTTGTCCATTGCTTCAGATCTGCTTTTGATTTCTGTCTCTGCCGCTGTGAGACTTACGGAATCAGAAGCTGTTTTTATACCGGCAGTCATAAAAGATACCTGCATATTATCAAGGCTGATTTCCATCTTCGTATTTCTCCTCTCCCTTTTATTAATTGAAAAAATTCTGTATTTTCGTGCACAGATCATCCCATGCGTTAACAAGTCCTGAAAGCACACCATATTTTTCATTCATTTTTTCTTTTAGTGTATTTATTTCCCAGTTGATGGCATCCTCCGCTGCATCTATATTTGACACATATCCGTCATATGCTGTATATAAATTTCCGCTCTCACATGAATCATAACATTCCTGTGCATTGCTGCCTGTCCACATGCACTGATAAAGGTCTGAATTTATCATATTCCTCTGGTTATGCTTGATATCATCAATAGCCTCCTTGGCATCATCCAGCTTCCTGTATGCCGCTTTCAGCCTCTCTATTTTCTCATCAAGCACATCTATCTCTGACTGGCACTGTTCCTGCTGTTTTTTATTGTCAGCTTTCTTTTTCTTCAGTTTATTGTATTCTTTTCTGTCATTCTTTTTTGCCATATCAGTTCACCATGCTTCTTTTGAGTTTTCTTACATCTGCGCGCTCTATTTCTGTTTTCTCCATGGCATTAAAGATGTTGTCACACATCATTATCTCATCATCATCTACATACCCTTCAAACACAACCCTGCTGATATCTGTATGCTGAAAATACATAAGCCTGTCACCATTCATTCCCTCAGGATATGGGCAGGCAGCATAATCAAACAACTGTTTACAGCCATTTATATTTACCTGCAGTGCTCTTGCAACAATCACAAATTTTTTTATGCCACCGCTTACTACTACAATGCTCCCAAGTGGCAGAAAATCAAATTTTTCATTCATATCTTTTCACCTCATACTTCAATAAACTTTTCATACATACAAAAAGGCTGCAGCAACCGGTATTCACCGGTTGTTGCAGCCGAACTGTCATTACTACATGTAACTGTTTTAGACTCTGGCTTTGCGACCCTATGTTTCCATAAGTGTGCCCTTATGGTTAATAATTTTATTGAATTTGCACATTTTTGTCAATATATTTTTCTGGATAAAATGTTAAATTGTCAGCTGCAGCACCATTTTTGCCGCAAGTGCCAGCATCCATACCTTGGCATTCGCAAAGCCTTCTGAAGTATTGCTAAACTCGAATGCCCCATTACTTAATTCTCTTCATCTGACATCGATTGCCCTAATATAATGAGTTTCACTGCCTATATCGCATCCTGCTATAAACATGTCATCCGTAATGAAGGAGAGTTTATCATTCTTAGCAAACTTACCATTTGTTTCCAAGTCTCGCCAGGTATAGGATCTCAGTTCTTTTTAATCACCTCTATTTCCCTGATCAATTCTTCTTTTGACAGAAGCTTTATTGCCTGATTTTCTACATTTACTTGCTTTTTTGTTCTTCTTGCTTTAAGCCAACTTATCTCTCGCAGCCTAGCCTTATATGTGATTTCTGTTCGTCGTACCAGAGATTTGCTTACAGCTTCCTTCAGATTCTACCTCACGGTAGACACCCTTGCTGTTCGGCTATACACTTCCCACTATCTAGGAGTGTTCGGGATTTGCACCCGTTAGAGCGCGCCCATGGCGCGCAAACTTAAAAATCCGCTATACTCACCTATCGTATAGCGGATTAATAAAACATTATTCAATTTTCATCTTATTTTTTATTGCTCTAAGCTATTGTGCCATTTGCAATGTCGTTCTTTGCAAATAAATATGTAATAACCGGCATAAGAATGGCTGAAATAATTGCTTTGACAATATTACCAACACCAAGCTGTGCTGTAACGGCATATGTAACCATACTTACAATGAATCCCAGGGCTGCAAATGCAAAAATAAGCACCAAACCAATCTTTTTGTGTGCGAAAAGCAAAATACCGATAGAAACAGTTATGACAATCTGTAGTATAACGCCAATGAAACTCAGTACGACATATATCGAACCTAATCCTAAAGCAGCTCCTACGACTGAAGCACCCAGTGCAACGACAATACCGCCAATTGCTGCAAGAACATTCACCACGAAAATAATCCATAACCATACGGTTAAACCTGTTGAAAGCTTATTGTTTTCCATAATTATCCTCCTTTAGTAATCCCAATTTTATTTCAACATGTTCATTATAATGTACTTGAAAAATATTTCAATAGTCAAAAGGTCTCATTTTGAAACTTTTTACATCCGAGCTAATCAAAAATATCATTGATTTAAATAACAGATGCATTTACAATATAGCTATTATGAAAAAATTATTTGTAAAATATGTCTCACAAAACATACTCGGCATGGTGGGTATGTCATTATATATACTTGCCGACACCTTCTTTATCTCAAAAGCGGTCGGCTCAAACGGTATCACCGCGCTCAATCTGGTGCTGCCTGTATACAATTTGATTTTTGCCATAGGCGCAATGATCGGAGTCGGCTCCGCTATCAGATATGTCGTAGAGAAAAATAAGGGCGATACATCCAGCGAGAGCTACTTTTTTCATGCCCTGCTGTGGTGTATTATGATAAGCGTTATATTCATATTGATTGGTATTTTTCATTCCGGACAGGCTCGTAGGGCTGCTCGGCGGAGATTCGGCAATTATAAATACCGGTAAAAACTATACACGTATTTTCATGCTTTTTACACCGTTTTTCATGTGCAACTATGTGTGCAACGCTTTCGTAAGAAATGATGGCGCACCATCCATTGCCATGTGTGCCACACTTTTCAGTAGCCTTTTTAATATTGTTTTTGATTACATACTCATGTTCCCGCTTGGACTTGATATGGAAGGAGCCGCTTTAGCTACTGCTATTTCACCGATTATAGGCATCCTGATATGCTGTATTCACTTCTGCTCAGACAAATGCTCCATAAAGCTTAAGCCGACGGTTCCATCTGTCAAGAGGCTCTTTTACTCCTGCCAGGTTGGTGTTTCTTCCTTTGTTGCTGAGATATCATCAGGTGTCATAACTATTGTCTTCAATATGATTATCCTGAGGCTTGCAGGAAATATCGGTGTGGCAGCATACGGTGTGGTTGCCAATACATCACTGGTCGCTGTAGCTTTGTTCAACGGAATAGCACAGGGTTCACAGCCTCTTATCAGCGACTATTACGGCAGAGGACTCAGAAAAAATGTAGGTTCGATACTCAGGATGGCTGTCGTTTCATCTCTCTTAATTGCTGCACTGCTCATTTTGTTCATATGCACCTTTGCACCTTTTGTGACATCTGTTTTCAACAGCGAGCACGATGCCAGGCTTGCTTCGTATGCCGAGAGCGGACTGCGCATTTACTTTACAGGCTTTATTTTTGCCGGAATCAATATAGTAGGTTCTGCTATCCTAAGCGCCGTTGAGTCCGTAAAATATGCATTTGCGGCATCTATCATGCGTGGTTTTATCGCTATAAGCATTTTCGCATTCGCACTTTCAGCCGCCTTTGGCATGACAGGTGTGTGGCTTGCTTTTCCAGCAGCTGAATTTGTGACTATGTTTATTATTGTTAAGGGATTAAGAAAAACTATTCTAATTATAATAGATAAATTTTTTTCAAAAGCATTCGTTATGTTGGAAATCAAACATACAAGTTGTTTTTATAACGCTATTATTCTATCAGAAACATAAAAAACTACTGATGGAGGAAAAAAATATGTTTTGTTTTCAATGTGAACAAACGGCCGGTTGCACCGGCTGTACCGGAAATATAGGTGTCTGCGGAAAAAAGGCAGATACTGCACAGTTACAGGATGAATTGACAGGCGCACTGATTGGTCTGGCGAGAGCTATCGATGACACATCAGCTGTTTCAAAAAGACCTGGCAGACCATTATCGAGGGCTTATTTACCACAATTACAAATGTAAGCTTTGATAATGCAGCAATTGAAGATATGATACAAAAGGTCAGAGCAGAAAAAGCCTCTCTGGTTGGCAACTGTAATAAATGTCAGTCTCCTTGTGGACGAACTGACGAATATGATATGCAACAGCTATGGAATGCTGATGAAGATATCCGTTCCCTGAAGTCACTTATTCTCTTTGGTATTCGCGGAATGGCTGCATATGCCTATCATGCATATGTCCTGAATTTTGAAGATCCCGAGGTAAATCAGTTTTTCTGTGAAGCCTTGTTCAAGATTGGTTACGCAGAAAGTATGGATGAACTGCTTCCAACAGTTCTCAAGGTAGGTGAAATCAATCTAAAGTGCATGGCACTTCTAGACAAGGCAAATACACAAACCTATGGAACACCGGAGCCAACAGATGTTACGCTTACGGTGGAAAAGGGACCTTTTATCGTAGTAACCGGACACGATTTAAAGGACCTGCAGCTTTTGCTTGAACAGACAAATGGAAAGGGAATCAATATCTACACTCATGGTGAAATGCTCCCTGCCCATGCATATCCACTCTTAAAGAAATTCCCTCACTTGAAGGGAAATTTCGGAACAGCATGGCAGAATCAGCAAAAAGAATTTGATCATATTCCTGCTCCTATTCTCTACACCACAAATTGTCTGATGCCTCCAAAAAGCAGCTACATCGACAGAGTGTTCACAACAGAAGTGGTTGCCTTCCCGGGTACTGTTCATATCGATGAACAGAAAGATTTCACTCCTGTTATTGAAAAAGCACTTGAGCTCGGTGGTTACAAGGAGGATCAGACCTTCACAGGCATAAATGGCGGCACACAGGTAACAACCGGTTTTGGGCATTCAGCAATCCTGTCCCATGCGGATACTGTAATAGAGGCCGTAAAATCAGGAGCTATCCGTCATTTCTTCCTGGTTGCCGGCTGTGATGGCGCCAAACCGGGCAGAAATTACTATACAGAATTTGTAAAACAGACGCCTTCTGACAGTATCGTCCTGACTCTGGCATGTGGAAAATTTCGTTTCAACGATCTAAATCTCGGAGAAATTGGTGGTCTTCCGCGACTGATGGATATGGGACAGTGTAATGACGCTTATGGCGCGATACAGGTTGCAATAGCACTTGCGGATGCATTTGGATGTTCAGTAAACGAGCTTCCGCTTTCCTTTGTACTCTCCTGGTATGAACAGAAAGCAGTCTGCATCCTCTTAACACTGTTACATCTTGGTATAAAAAATATCCGTCTAGGTCCTTCTCTACCGGCGTTCCTTTCTCCTAACATTCTGAACTTTCTGGTAGAAAACTATGGGATTGCACCTATTACCACACCGGAGGAAGACATCAAAGTGCTGTTGAAACAATAATATGTATATTTTCCGATGTTCTAATACACTAATAGGGCGTGTGAAAAAACGAGAGTTTTTTCACACGCCCTTTTGTTAATCTTCTCTTATATAATTATTATTTACTACTTTTTGCACATCTTTTGGATCAGGCATTGAGCGGATTGCGCCTTTCTTTGTTGTGACCAGATATGCGGCAGCGTTGGCAATTTGCAGCATCTCTATCAAATTTTCTTTACTCAAATTCTCTAAATCATGATCCAATAGATAATTTAACACACTTCCACAAAATGTATCGCCTGCACCTGTTGTATCAATTGTTCCACCAAGCAAATATGAAGGTACATATGCCATAATTTCTCTATAATAAGAATAGCTTCCATCAGCACCGGCTGTTATATTAAGGAGTTTTATATTTGGATATCTCTCCATAAGAATATTTGCTCCTTTGTCAAAATCAGATGTTCCTGTCATAAACTCAATTTCATTATCCGAGATTTTCAAAACATCACACTGACTTAATCCATATGCTATCTGTTTTCTCGCATCATCCAGACTTTTCCATAATGGTGGTCTGAGATTTGGATCAAAAGAAATGATTAATCCGTTATTTTTAGCGGTCTCAATTGCTCGTTTTGTTGCCTCCTTTACATTATCATCAGTCATAGAAAGAGTTCCAAAATGAAAGATCCTAGACTGCTTTATCTGTTCATACGCAACCTCATCTGACGATAACATCATATCCGCTCCTGGATGACGATAAAATGAAAATTCTCGGTCGCCATTTTCATAATTTTTCACAAATGCTAGTGTTGTATTATAGTAATCATCTATAATTAATCCTTTGTGATCAATTCCGGTTTCATCCAATATAGCAGTCAGCATTTTTCCAAAAAAATCATTACCAATTTTGCCTATGAATGTACAGGATTTATTATATTTTCTTAATAAAGCAAGTACATTACACGGAGCTCCTCCCGGATTTGCTTCAAAAACCGGATTTTCCTGTCCACTCATTCCATAATCAGTAAAATCTACTAGTAGCTCGCCTAAAGCAACAACATCATATTTTTTCAATTGCTATCCTCCGAATTTCATCCAAGCATATATCGTTCAAATTCTAGTGCATTCTTTGCGTCACGATCCAATGCTTCTTCGCTTGTGTCAGGTACAATATCTCTCCATACCTTAATATTCTGTCCTACAGTTCCTCCCGGCATAACAAAAGGCTCCATCACAACTGTCTTATCATAATTAATGTCTCTTAATGCCTCTCCAATCTCTCTCCAAGGTGTTCGTCCTCTTCCCGGAACCATACGATTACACTCGCCTGTATGGAAGTGTCCCAGTAAACTGCCTGCCTCACGTATTGCTGCACCAATACTTTCCTCTTCAATATTCATGTGAAAAGTATCTAACATTACACTTACATTAGATGCCTTAGGCTCTAATTCACGAACACTTTTCACAAACGCAGTGCATTCCTTTGATGTATTAATAACGTGATTCTCAAAACGATTTAAACTTTCAAGGCCAAGCACCTCAATTCCGCATTCTGCTGCTATCCTTCCAAGTTTGGCCATTCCTTCTATTCCTCTCTCCCAATCGCCCTTTTTGTCAACCGGTTTAGAATAATCAATAGGCCAGCATGAATATAAAGCTCCGCCAATAAGAGTTGCTCCAATTTTTTCCATTCTTTTAAACAAATCAGTATAGAATTCAAGTGCATGCTTTCTTACCGCTGGATCACTGCTTGAAATATTATTTTCCGGCACCGGACCATATCCAACAGTAAGTCGTATATTTTTATCTGCCGCATGCTTTTTTAATTCCTTTAACTCTTCATCACTATATTCCGGGAGTGGCCCGGCAGCAATTTCCAAAATGTCAAACCCAAGCCTGGAAACCTTGTCTATGTAATAATGATAATCTCCATCCCATTCATGCTCCCAATATGCGTAATAAATTCCATGTTGCATAATCTTATACCTCCTTTTTATTTAGACGCTGCCTTTTTTGCACGTCGTTTTGAAATGTAAATGTTAAATACTAAAACTGCAAGTAATGCTACACCCCAGATCATATCTCTGTAATAGTTGCTGATAGACGGAAACTGATTTAAATAAGAAGACAGTGTCTGAAGAATAATAACCGCAAAAGCAATTCCCGGTATATTACCAAAACCACCATCCGGATTAATTCCACCTAAAACAGCGACCAATATTGTCTGCATTGTATAGCTTGTTCCAAAATCCGCCTTAGCAGAATTCAATCTTGATAAGCTCACAAGTCCTGCAACTGCGGATAAAATGCCTGAAATCATGTAACAGCACAATGTCGTCTTCTTAACATTTATTCCTGCAAACTTTGCGGATTTCGCATTTGTTCCAACTAAATATACCTTATTTCCGAAACTCGTTTTACTCATAATCCATGTGAGTATAATTGTACAAATTATAAACAAAATAAATGGTAACGGAATCCCAAAAATCGTCATTGCTGAAAGAATATTAAACTGTCCATTTGCAGATACAGTACTTCCCTTGGACAAAACAATGGATATTCCCATATATAGTTCATAACTACCTAGTGTTGCCAGCATTGGCGGAATATTAAGAAAACTAACAAGGAATCCGTTAAAAATACCACATAAAGCACCTACAACAAGTGCAACTACACATGCAAATATTATTCCTGCAATTCCACTTGTATTACTCTGAATAATTAATCCTGCACTTATTCCACATAAATTTGCAATATATACTGTTGATAAATCAATTCCTCCGCTTAACATACATATACCCATTCCAAGTGACATAAGGCCATATTCTGTAAGCTGCTTTCCAATTGACTGTACATTACCTACATTCAAAAACTGTGATGACTTTGTAATTCCGGTTATAAAAACCAATACCACCAAAATAATGATTAATCTTCTCGAATTTTCATCAAAAGGTAAGGTAATACTTTTTTTCATTTTCTTTGATTCATTCATGTTTACTCTACCCCCTTCTTCTTTGCGGTCGTCTTCGATGCACTTTTTGCCTGCATAGCAGAAATTGCAGTACCTATTATTATAATTGCTCCTATAAATACCTTTTCCCAATATACTGAAATTCCAAGCAAAATCAAACTATTTGCAACCATTGTAAGAAGCAATGTTCCAAGCAGGCATCCTCTGAGAGTACCAATTCCTCCTGTCATACGTGTTCCTCCCAGAATTACTGCCGCAATTACCAGCATTTCTTCTCCAGCATATTCATTTGGGAGATAAAAATAAGACATCATTGCATAACATAAACCTGCAATTGCAGCTATTCCACCATTTACAACAAATACCAGAAATCTGACTTTTCCGACATTTATTCCTGCTCTCTGTGCGCTGACTTCATCTCCGCCTACTGCATATACACTTCTTCCTGCCATTGTGTAATTTAAAACCATATATGCAATTACATACAGTACTATCATAATAATAACTGTAACCGGAAGCGATGAACTCAGCCCTGATTTTGCATTTGTAACAGTTGCAATATTTATCTTACTCAGCTTATATAGTTTATCTGGCAGTTCTGTTCTGCCGGCTTCAAATGCGCCAAACAAAATACCACTACAAATAGATGATGTTCCAAGCGTTACTATCAAACTATTAAACTTATACTTAACAATAAAGAACCCATTAATACAGCCAATAAGACATCCAACACCAATTGCTATAATAAATACCGGAATAACACCTAATGAAAAGTGATTTCCAAGTGTTACAGCAATATACGCTGAAAGTGCTGCAATTAAAGGAAATGATACGTCCGCACCTGTACTTACGAAACTAAGCAATGCACATAATGCGTAAATAGCAGGTATAATCATTGACCTTATTAAATCCATTAAATTGTTACTTGTAAAGAACTGACCTGAACGCACCTGAATTATTACCGAAAATGCGATAATAATACACAAAACATAAAATTCCGTCTGTTTCATGATGCTTTTCACATTAAATTTCATCTTTACACCCCCTATATAGTTGACTTATACAGATTATCATCTGTAAGTTCTTCGCCTTTAAATTCGCCTGTCATTCTTCCAGCTTTCATAATCAAAGCTCTATCACATAAGGCTGT
>ENA-OQJM01000280-OQJM01000280.1-human-gut-metagenome-genome-assembly--contig:-NODE-280-length-12542-cov-1.728715_pt1 | contig 12542 bp, 14 predicted proteins | sample MGYA00242607_ERZ504773 | MGnify/ENA primary metagenome ERZ504773 (study PRJEB26092, sample SAMD00036355) | human gut metagenome | host: Homo sapiens | study: EMG produced TPA metagenomics assembly of... | reverse complement strand
GCGATGAGCTTGCACATGTCGATGCCAGGCGTGGTCTCCCCGTTCTCCCAGCGCGATACGGCCTGGCGGGTGACGTAAAGCTTGCGCGCTAGGTCTTCCTGAGTGAGGTTGCGCTCCTTGCGGATGCGGACGAGCACGTCTCCGATGGCCATGGGGGTCCTTTCGTCGTTGGCTTGCGCAACCATTGAACCACGGCGTCGGCCCCGCCGTAAAGAAACAAAGCGTTGCGGGATGCGCTGCGCGGCGGTTGCGGGTATGATGGCATGGCGTTGCTGCAAGCCTGTTGCGAGATGCCGCGTGCGCGGCCGAAGGGAGACGACACGATGTACATTACCTGCCTGGACCTGGAAGGCGTGCTGGTGCCCGAGATCTGGATCGCGTTCGCCGAGGAGAGCGGCATTCCGGAGCTGACGCGCACGACTCGTGACGAGCCCGACTACGGCAAGCTCATGGACTTCCGTCTGGACATCCTGCGCCAGCATGGCCTGGGCCTCAAGGAGATCCAGGAGACCATCGCGCGCATCGACCCCTTGCCGGGGGCGAAGGACTTCCTCGACGAGCTGCGCGCCACGACCCAGGCCGTCATCATCAGCGACACGTTCACCCAGTTCGCCCAGCCCCTCATGGCGAAGCTGGGCTGGCCGGCGCTGTTCTGCAACGAGCTGGAGGTGGCTGACGACGGCACCATCGCGGGCTTTCGCATGCGCTGCCCCGAATCGAAGCTGACCACCGTGCGCGCGCTGCAGTCCTGCGGCTTCGACACCATCGCGGCGGGCGACAGCCACAACGACCTGGGGATGATCAGAGCCAGCAAGGCGGGCTTCCTGTTCCGCAGCCCCGATTCCATCAAGGCCGAGAACACCGATCTGCCCGCGTTCGAGGAATACGGCGATCTGCTCGCCGCCGTCAAGCAGGCTATGGCTTAACTGCGTTCGCTGTCGCCTGCGGCATCGGCGTTTTCGCGCGGTGCTCGTCGGCGGCGGCGCGCAGCGTCGCCACGACGTTCGACGAAGCGCTCGTGGCGACGCCCGAGCTCAGTATGGCCTGGAGCGGGTTCGCGTGGTCGCCGCGGCAGGCTTCGTCGCTCATGATCTCGACGAGGCCGCCCAAGGTGAACCTCACTACCACCATGGCTTCGCTGCTCAAACGCGTTTCATCGACATGGAACAGGTCGAACCAGGTATGCATGACCAGGTTCTTCAGCGTGGCCACAAGCTCGCTCGATCCGTTCTTGCCGACGACCAGAGGGCACGGTCGATCCGCTTTTTCAGGTCGGGGTTGCGCAGCAAGGCGTTCGCCTCGATCTCGTCGATGCCTTTCGAAGGCCCTCCGTTCATCAGCAACATGCGCGCCATCTCGCGCGGGAGCATGCTGTCCAGCGCCTGCGCGGCGAGCGCGCCCAAGCCGTCGAAATGGTAGTAGAACGCGTTCTTGTTGACCTGCGCCCGCTTGGCGATCTCGCCGACGGTGATCTGGGCGTACGGTTTCTCGGCGAGGATCTCCCAGAACGCCTCCTCCATGCGCTCGACGGCGGTGGGGCCTTCCTGGTCTTTACGCGGGCGCGCCATGTCTTCTCCTCGAAACTAGTCAACAGGAACAATATTCACCATTTTTATTAGACGTTGCGACCAATAAAATTGCCTCTTGAGAATAAATCAAGCTGCGGGCGCGGTCAAGCGCCGGCGACGCATTCGGAAGGAGGCTCCCGGTGTTCGAGAAACTCGGGAAAGCGAAGTACGTAGTGCCGCTGCTCATCGGCATCGTGGCGGCATGCGTCATGTCCGTCATGTTCTACCCGATGGCGAATATGGAGATGAAGGGGCTGCCGTTCGCGGTTCTGTCGCTCGACGAGGGCGTGGAGACGCCGCAGGGCGATATGAACGTGGGCGATACCCTGGTCGAGAACATCACGTCCGCGACGGCTGCGGAGGGCGGCGAGGAGTCGCCCATCGCCTGGACGAAGGTGGGCAGCCAGAAAGAGCTGGACGAAGCTCTCGAGAACGGCGAATACTACGGCGCGATCATCGTTCCCGCTGATTTCAGCGCCCAGCAGATGGCGGTCAAGCAGGCTGAGACGAAGGCCTCGCTCGCGCAAGCCCAGGCTTTGATGGCCGCGCAGGCGCAGGCCCAGGCCGCTGCGGCGGCCCAAGCAGCCGCAGCCGGCGGCGAAGCTGCCGGAGGTGGCGACTAGGCTGCGGCCATGGCTGCTGCCGCCGCAGGCGGGGAGGCTGCGGGTGGCGACCAGGCTGCCGCGATGGCTGCCGCCGCTGCGGCGCAGGGAGGGGATGCGGCGGCGGCCGCGCAGGGCGATGCGGCTCAGGCCGCTGCTTTGGCCGCCGCCGCGCAAGACGACGGGGGCTTCCGAGGCTGAGGAAGTGGAGGCTCCGGCTCTCAAGGTGCTCATCGACAAGGCGAAGAGCCCGCTCGTGGCCAGCCAGATGGGCGCGAGCATCCCCTCGATGTTCCAGCAGATGGGCGTCGACGTGGACGTGGAGACCATTCACGAAGGGTCGGCTTCCGATGGCGACGGAGCGGCGGCCAATCCCATGTCCGGCATGGTGTCGCTGCAGCTTGCCATCATGCCGCTGTTCATGGTGTCGGATGATGACGGGTCTGTTCCTCAGCCGCATCTTAGGAAAGAGACGGATGCGACGAGCGCGGAGCGCTGGAAGTCCATCGGGATCCAGGCGGCTTACGCCGTCGTGGCCTCGCTGATCGTCAGCCTGTGCGCGTTCTGCATGCTGCTGTGGATCGCCGGTATCGAGGCTCCCATGGACGCCATCGTGCCGTTCATGTGGCTTGCCAGCTTCTGCGTGATGCTCGTGTTCATCGGCGCGTTCAACATCTCCACGGCGCTTGGCGGCCTGCTTGCGCTCGTCGGGTTCGCGTTGGGCATGATGACGGGCACGTTCCCCTTCGAGGCTCTGCCGGCGTTCTGGCAGGATTGGGTGTACCCGTGGGCCCCGCAGCGCTTCATGAGCGAGGGCATCCGCGCCATCCTGTATCTGGACGCGGGCGCCTGGAACGCAGGGAGCCTGCCGCTCCTGATCGTGGGCGCGGTCGGCGCGGTGCTGACCTGCATCGCCGCTCTCGTGCCGGGCAAGAAGGACAAGAGCGAGACGGTCGCCGCCTAGGCGGAGAAACCGCTTGGCGTTGCACGTGGGGGGCGGGCTTCGGCTCGCCCCTTTCCTTTTGTCGCGCGATTCGCGCCCAACCTCGCCCTTTCGCTGCACGCAAGGCGTCGAAACCGTGCGTTCGCGGCGAAGAAGGCTGGGCGACGGCTTCAGGTGACGGTTCTGGCGCGTTGGGAACCAGGAAGGCGGCGCACGGTCGGTGCGTGTCATCCCTCCTTGCGCGCGCCTCCGCCATGTCGAAGCGATCCTTTCAGGCGCATACTCGGCTCGCAGCGCAGCCTTTCCGCTTTCGTAAGGAATGGACGTGAAGTGCAGAATCATCGACCGGCTCTATCCTCGTGGTAGTATGTTCCGACTTTCGATATACGACGTTCGAGGAGAAAAGACGTGCCATACAAGGTGAACGAGCCGGTGGAACCGCAACAAAGGGCGGTCATCGATGATGACCAGCTGAAACGGATGATGGCGGACAGCCAGCCGAGCTTCTTCGAGCGCAACCGTTATCGGCTGGTCACGCTCGCGCTCATCGCGATCAACGTCGCCGTGTTCGCGCTCGAGGCGGTGCTGTCCGGCATGCGCATCGACATTTCCACGCGCACCCTCGTGGACATGGGCGCGATGTACGCGCCGCTTGTCCAGTCGCCGGCCGACCTGTACCGTTTCGTCACGCCGATGTTCCTTCATATGGACCTCATGCACCTCGGTTTCAACATGGTGGCGCTGTACAGCGTGGGCGAGGTGTTGGAGCGCACGCTGGGTCGGGGCAACTACCTTGCGCTGTACTTCATCGCGGGAATAACGGGCAATGCGGTGTCCTATGCGGCCGATGTGCTGCTCGGCGGCGGCTCCGCGGTGAGCGCCGGAGCTTCGACCAGCGTGTTCGGCCTGTTCGTGGCCGTGGCGCTGTTAGCCGTGCTGCATAAGGGGAACCGTTCGCTCTTCACGCAGTACAGCAAGGGCATGTTGGGGGTCATCGCCGTGAACGTGGCGTACACGCTGCTCGTGCCGAACATCTCCGTGAGCGGGCATCTGGGAGGGGCGCTTGGCGGGCTCGTCGCCATGTTCATGATCCCGGCAGCCAGCCTGCGCGTGCCGAATCCCGTGCGCGTCGTCGTGGCCGTGCTGTGGGTGGCGGCGCTCGTGTGGCTGCTCGTTTCGCAAGGGGTGCTCGGTGTCTAGCGGGCGGCGCGCAGTCGCGCTGCGGCCGGGTCAGCTGCTGGCCGTGGGCGGCATGCTGTTCTCGATGTTCTTCGGTGCGGGCAACCTCATCCTGCCCCCGCTTCTGGGATTGCAGGCGGGTGATCAGGCGATCCCCGCCATGACGGGTTTCTTGATCGCGGGTATCGGCTTGCCGGTGCTCGGCATCGTGGCGGTGGCCGTGTGCGGCGGCGTACGCGAGCTGGCCGGGCGCGTGAGCCCGCTGTTCGCCTCGGTGTTCATCGCGCTCATGTACCTGACCATCGGGCCGTTTCTCGCCATTCCGCGCACGTCTTCGACCGCCTTCGAGATGCTAAGGCCCCTGCTGCCCGTAACCGATGCGGCCGGCCTGGGCGTCGCAACGGCGGCGTTCTCCGTCGCGTTCTTCGGCGTGGCGTTCGCGCTGGCGCTGCGACCCGGGCTGTTGTCGCGCGTGCTGGGGCGTTTCTCTGCGCCCGCCCTCATCTTGCTCATCGTGCTGGTGGTCGGCGCCTCCGTGCTGGGCGGCGCGCCCGCGCCGACGGCTCCGCAGCCGCCCTATGACGCGAGCCCGCTGTCGAACGGTTTTCTCACGGGGTACCAGACCATGGACTTGCTGGCGGCGCTGTGCTTCGGCATCGTGGTGGCTGCGAACGTTCGCGAGCTGGGCGTGAGCGACCCGAAGCGCGTGGCGGGCTCCATTTCGGGCGCGGGCCTCATCGCCGGAGCGCTCATGATGGCCATCTACTGCGGGCTGGCGTTCGTGGGCTCGGCGATGGGCTCGACGATGCCCGACGCGGCCAACGGCGCTTCCATCCTCGCGGCGTCGGCCAGCGCGCATTTCGGCCCGGCGGGTACGGTCATCGTGGCGGCCATCTTCCTGCTGGCCTGCCTCAACGTATGCACGGGGCTCATCTCGTGCTGCTCGGAGTACTTCTCCGAGGCTTTTCCGCGTATCCCGCTTCCGGCGTGGGCGGCGGCGTTCGCCGCGTTCAGCTGCGCGGTGTCGCTCGTGGGGCTCGATGCCATCCTCGCGTTTTCCGCACCGCTTCTGGGCGCGCTCTATCCGCCGGCCATCGTGCTGGTGGTCATGGGCCTCGCGCACGGGCGCTGCGACCGGCTGCCGCGCATGTGGCCCTGCGCCGTGCTGGCGACGGCGGCGTTCAGCGTGGCCGTGGGCCTGCGCGACGCGTTCGCGCCGGGCGCGTGGCTGCCCCCTCGATGCGCTTCCGCTTGCCGACGCGGGCTTCGGATGGCTTGTGGTCGCCATCGCGGGCGCGGCGGCGGGCGCGATATGGTCGCTCGCTGAGCGCAGGCGGCGCGCGCGACGGGCGTGAGCGCCCGACTCCGGATTCGTGGCGGTTTTTCCTACAACCCCAGGCCCTTCGCCACGTTGGCGATGAAGTCCTGGACGTTCGTCACGATGCCGCGCGAGGCCAGAGAGCCGCGGTCGATGAGCTTGTTCACCGCGAACTCGGCGATGTCCACGCAGTAGAAGTACACCTGGCGCACGGTGCCGTCCGCGAGCACGCGGTACGATGGCGTCATGTTGCCCGTGGCGATGGTGTGCAGCATGGTGGCCATGCACACGACCGTGGTGGCTTTGCGCAGGTGGGAGCGCATGGCGTCCTGCGCATCGTAGGCGTTGCCCAGCACGCACGGAAGCGGGCCGTCGTCGCGGATGGAGCCGGCCAGCACGTAGGGCACGCCCTTCTTCTCCAGCGCGTGCATGATGCCGCCCGACACCTGCTCCTCCTCGATGAACCGGCCGATGGAGCCGTACAGCCGCACGCGGTTGATGGTGTCCAGGTGGTTGTAGTGGCCGAGCGGGCGGTTCTCCTGCGTCTCGATGTCCTGGCCGAGCGCCGTGTGGAAGTAAGAGCCCTCCAGATCGTGCGTGGCCAGCGCGTTTCCGGCGAACACCGCGTCGACGTAGCCCGCCTCGATGATCTTGGAGAACGCCGTGCGCGAGAAGCCGTTGAACGAGAACGCCGGCCCCATCACCCACACGACGTAGCCGTGTTCGCGCTCGTGCTTCAGCAGCTCGTAGAGCTCGTCGTACTCGCGGGAGAACGCCGTCTCGCGCGAGCGCCCCAAGCGGAAGGCGAAGTTGTCGGCGTGGCGCCCTGCGTCGGCCAGCTCGCCTTCGCCGTCCGGCGCGGGGTCGAACCCGGTCGTGTGGACGTAGATGCCCTGCTCTCCCGACTCGGTGCGCCCGCACACGATGGCATCTCCCGCGCGGATGTGGCGGAACTCGCGCACGAAGATGCGTCCGTCCTCGCAGACGGGAACGCAGTCCATGCGGCTGTCTTCCGCGAGCAGCCATGCGCCGTCGATCTTGAAGTACTCGGGGTAGATGCTCATCGCGTGGTAGCCTTCTGGCGCCACGCCGTCTTTCGGCGCCGGCAGCAGCACGGCGTCGGGCGCGCCGGCCAGCGGCTCGCGGTGGAAGTCGGGAGCGGTGTAGGGGTTCAATGCGAAGCTCATGGGCTGCCTTCTCTCCAAGGCCGGCTGAGGACGTCCGGCTGCTTTCGTTCGCATGCGATTATACACGGCGACGAGGCGAAGGCTTCGGAGGACTCGCCCGCATCGCGGGCTTCGCGCGCCGGCGAGTCTACAGCAGCTTGGCCAGCTTGTCGATGGCCGCGTTGCACGAGTGCCCCTGCACCAAGCCGACCTTCGCGGTGAAGGCTGTGAGCTCGATGCGCGCGCCGCCGCCCGTGGACACGAGTTCGGCGACGACGACGGCGGGGTTCGCGACGATGCCCTTGTTGAAGTAGGCGACGTAGGGGTTGCCCGTCGGAGCCTCGTGCAGCGTGATCAGGCTTTTGCGGATCTGCGCCGCCGCGCTGCGCAGCCTGTCGTAGGCTTCGTTGCCGGAGCGGCCCAGCTCCACGACGCGCGTCTCGGTGCGCAGCTTGGCCATCTTGGCGTACGCTGCCGAGGAGTCGCCCATGCCGATGCCGCCCGCGACGGCTTCCAGCGGGTCGCCGCTCATGATGCCGTCGAGCACGGCCAACGGGTTCGCTCCGGCTTTCGCCTGGCCTTTCGCCAGGATGTTCCTGATCTCGTTCGTCGCTTGCATGGGCGGCTCCTCTCCTCGCGTTCCGAATGCGCCCATCATAGCTGGAGGATCCACACCGAAAGGACACCAAAGACGCAGCCGCGATCTGCCATCCCGAGCGAGCGAAGCGTCCTGCAGCGCGGCGTGTCTTTTCCCGTTCGCGGCCGTCCGAAGGCGGCGGTTGCGGGTAGAATGGAACCTTATCGTCATCCCTGATTTCCGGAGGTCGTTCCCGCATGGTCGAGCGCGCAGCAGAAGAAACGTCGGAACCCGAGGACGCGGCTTTCGCGCACGGGTCGCTGGGGCGGCTCGCGCCCGCGTGGTGGGAGCCTGCCGAGGGTGAGCCGGAGCCCGAGCCGTGGTTGACGCCCGATGCGGCGCTCGACCGCTTCCTCGACTGGACGGCGGCGCGCGGCATAGAGCTCTGGCCCCATCAGGAGGAGGCGCTCATGGACCTCATGGTGGGCGACCATGTGATCCTAGGAACGCCCACGGGGTCGGGAAAGTCGCTGGTGGCGCTGGGGATGCAGTTCATGGCGCTGGCAACGGGGGAGGCGCTCGTACTACACGGCGCCCATCAAGGCGCTGGTCAGCGAGAAGTTCTTCGATCTCGTGGAGGTGCTGGGACGCGAGAACGTGGGTATGATCACGGGCGACGCGCACATCAACGCCGAGGCGCCCGTCATCTGCTGCACGGCCGAGATCCTGGCGAACCAGGCGCTGCGCGAGGGCGAGGACGCCGACGTGGGCTGCGTGGCCATGGACGAGTTCCACTTCTACGGCGACGCCGACCGCGGCTGGGCGTGGCAGGTACCGCTGCTGACGCTTCCGAAACGCAGTTCCTGCTGATGAGCGCCACCCTCGGCGACGTGAGTGACATCGCCGCCATGCTCCAGGAGCGCACGGGGCGCCCCGTGGACCTCGTGACCGACGCGCCGCGCCCGGTGCCGCTGTCCTACGACTACACCCTGGAGACTCTGGAGGCCACGGTGGAGCTGGGCCTGCGCGCCGGCGAGGCGCCGCTGTACATCGTGCACTTCTCCCAGGACGAGGCCCTGAAGAACGCCCGGTCGCTGGCCAGCTACGGCGTATCGGAGAAAGACCAGCGTGAGGCCATCAAACAAGCCATGAAGGGCACGAAGTTCACACCCCCTTCGGCAAGATCCTGCAGCGGCTGCTGGCGTCGAACGTGGGCGTGCACCACGCGGGCATGCGCCGCGCTACCGGCTTTTGGTGGAGCGCCTGGCCCAGCAGGGGCTCCTGCCCGTCATCTGCGGCACCGACACCCTGGGCGTGGGCATCAACGTGCCCATCCATACCGTGGTGCTCACGCAGCTCACGAAGTTCGACGGCTACAAGATGCGCCGCCTGCGCGCCCGCGAGTTCCATCAGATCGTCGGGCGGGCGGGAAGGTCCGGCTTCGACACCGAGGGCATGGTGGTGGCGCTGGCGCCCGAGCACGACATCGAGAACGCGAAGCTTCTGGCGAAGGCGGGCGACGACCCGAAGAAGATCCGCAAGATCAAGAAGAAGCAGCCGCCCGAGGGCTTCGTCACGTGGAACAAGCAGACCTTCGAACGCCTGATAGAAGCGGTGCCCGAGACGCTGAAGCCGCGCATGAAGATCACCCATTCCATGGTGCTGTCCGAGGTCGTGCAGGGCGGCGACGCGTACGGCCGCGTGCGCAAGCTCATCGACGACTCGCTCAGACCGACGAGGAGAAGCGGCGCTCGTCGTGCGCGCCGACGAGATATTCGACACGCTGACCAGCGCCGACGTCATCGAGCAGGTGGAGGGCGAAGGGGGCGTCGTCGAGTACGCGTGCACGGTGGACCTGCCGGAGGACTTCGCGCTCGACCAGCCGCTGTCGCCGTTTCTGCTGGCGGCGCTGGAGCTTTTGGACCCGGAGAGCGACTCGTTCGCCCTCGACGTCATCTCCATGGCCGAGGCAACGCTGGAGAACCCGCGCCAGGTGCTGCGTGCGCAGGAGCGCGCCGCGCGCGACAAATCCTGCACCACGCCGCGCGGCACGATGCCCGTGTCGACAATCATTTGCTTGACCGTTTGCGCCGCCCCGCCCAGCACGGCGTGGGCGAACCCGTCGTGCGCAGTATCGCCGGCGGACAGGTAGGTGCCGTCGGCGTAGCGCGCACCCTCGGACACTACGATGTAGCACGAGCCGGTCGCCTCGAACTTCGCGCGCACTTCGGCGAGAAACGCGTCGCGGTCGAAGGCGACCTCGGGCAGCACCAACAAATCGACGTCGCCGGTGATGCAGCAGCTCGCCGCCAGCCAGCCCGCGTCGCGCCCCATCACTTCCAGCACGAACACCTCGGGGCGCGTGTACGCGTCGTAGTCGAGGCGCGTCGCGTGCGTGATCTGGCAGGCCACCTTCGCCGCGCTGGGGAAGCCGGGGCAGTGGTCCACCGGTACCAGGTCGTTGTCCACGGTTTTCGGAATGCCGATGAAGCGCTTGCTCGGCGCGTTCTCGGCCGCCCATTCGGCCAGCGCGTCCACGGTGTCCATGGAGTCGTTGCCGCCGATGTAGAACATGGTTTCGATGTCGTGCGCGTCCATCACGTCGGCGAGGCGGCGGAAATCGGCCTCGTCGTCGCGCTTCAGCTTGTAGCGGCACGTGCCCAGCGCCGACGAGGGCGTCTGCCTCAGCAGCTCCAGGTCGTGCTCGGAAAGGTCGGTGAGGTCGTACAGCTGGTCGGCCAGCACGCCCTCGATGCCGTGGATGCCGCCCAGCACGCGGTCGTAGAGCGGGTTCAGCTGGTTCGCGCGGATGACGCCGGCCAGGCTGGCGTTGATAACGGCGGTGGGCCCGCCGGATTGTGCAACAAGGCAGGTGCTCATGGGTCGATGCTCCTGTTCTCTCTGATCGCTTTGACGCATGCGCACCAGTATGATGCTGCCCAGGACGTGCGGCAAACTTTTTCTTGCCTTCTCCATTGGAGGAGCGTAGGATACATACCGTTGGTATGTAACGTGATGGAGAGGAAGGCCGATGGCCCGCAACAAGCATCCCGAGGAGACGGTGAACCTCATCCTCGACGTGGCCTTGGCCTTGTTCTTCGAGAAAGGGTACGACAATACCAGCATTCAGGACATCATCGATGGGCTGGGCGGCTTGACGAAGGGGGCGGTGTACCACCACTTCAAGTCGAAGGAAGACATCCTGTCGGCTGCGCTCGACCGCGACAACCAAGCGCTGTTCGACGAGCTTCGCCGCATCCGCGACGACGGCCGCATGACCGGTGCCGAGAAGCTGCAGGCGCTGTTCGCGGCATCCATCACCGGGCCGCAGATGGACATGTGGGCCAAGGCGGCCCCCGACGTGGATCCGGTGAAGAACGCGCGTTTGCTGGGCCTGCAGTACCAGGCGGTGCTCCAGGAGACGGTACCCGATTTCGTGTTGCCCATCGTGGAGCAGGGGGTGCGCGACGGCAGCATCCAAACCGATCGTCCGCGCGAGTTCAGCGAGGTCATCGTGCTGTTGGCGAACCTTTGGGTCAGCCCCATGTTCCGTTCCGCCACCGCCGAGGAGCTGCGTGCGCGCGTCGATTACTACCTCGATATCGTGAAGGCGCTGGGCGGCCTGTCCCTGGAAGTAGGCGGGCTGGCGACCATCCTCGAGGGGTATCGCAGCCAATTTCACGAAAGGCTTGATGCTATGAGCTCGTAAATACGTACGAATGTTTCACGTGAAACATTCCGGCAGCACGAAAGCGGGCAAGGGAAGGTCGAGCGAGCGGATGTTCCCGGCTGTCGTTGTGAGCGAGCGCGGCGAGTCGAAGGGCCCCGCTCGGGATGACGGCGCGTGCTTGCGGTTTCCTCTTGCGATGTCTTAGCGAACCCTGGTTGCCTGGCAACCTTCTTTTTTACCCAATATACATACCGACTGAATGTATGTAAAAGAAAGGAACAATCATGAACACCCTGCTCAACCGATCGTTCGTTTCGGTGATCTTCGCGCAGATTGCTTCGTTGTTCGGCGATGCCGTGCTGCGCTTCGCCCTGCCGCTGTACGTGCTGAACCAAACGGGCTCGGCGGCGCTCATGGGCGCGGTGTCGGCTTGCGCGTGGATCCCCTACATCGTGCTGACGCCCATCGGAGGGGTTGCGGCCGACCGCGTGAACAAGCGGCGCATCATGGCGGCGCTCGATATCCTTCTGGCTGCGACGTGTGCGGCGTTTCTCGCACTCGACGGCGTCATCGACCTCGTCGGCCTGTGCATCTGCGCGCTCATCGTCCTGTACGCCGCGCAGAGCGTGTACCAGCCCACCGTGCAGGCGGCGGTGCCGTTCATCGTCCCGCGCGACGGCATCGTGCGCGCCACCGCCATCGTCAGCCAGATCAGCGCGCTTTCGGGCCTCGTGGGCCCGGTGCTGGGCGGCTTGCTGTTCGGCCTGTTCGGCATCGAGCCGTTCACCTTCGGCATGACCGTGCTGTTCACCGTCCTCGCCATTGGCGTGACGGGCCTGTTCCACGTGCTGTTCGGCATCTTCGACGCCTGGCATGCCAAGCGCCTCGCGAACATGGTGTAGAAAAGCGGCTGACGGCTTTTCGATCGTCCTGCGGCATATAGTGATTGCATTACGTAATGCAATATGTTAGCATGAAGGGGAACGGAGCGAAGGAAGGCGGTGAGGCTATGGCGGCTACGGCGACTTTGAACGTGCGCCTGCCAGAGGATCTGAAGGATCGCGGTGCCCAGGTGCTCAGGCGCGAAGGCGTGTCCGTTTCCGATGCGGTTCGCGGCCTGTACGAGTACATGGAGAAGGAGCAGCGGCTCCCCGAATTCATCAAGCCGGCGAACGAGGATGCCCGTCGCTCGGCGGTGGAGCGGAAACGATCGACTTTGCGCGACATGGCAGGAGTCCTGTCGCCATCGCCTTGCACCGAAGCTCGGGACGAGTGGCGCGAGCATCTTGAATGGAAGACCCGTCCAGGCGTTCGCACATGAAGGTGCTGTTCGACGTCAACGTCATCATCGACGTCTGGGGCAAGACCGAGGATTTCGCTTACTCGTTCGAGGCGATGGACGTGGCCATCGTGCGCGAATTCGAATTGTGCATCACGGCGAGCATGACCCCCAGCATCGTGTACCTCTTGTCCGCGCGGAAGCTCATGTCTACGGAAAAGGCGCGACGAGGTTTTCGGG
>ENA-OQJM01000278-OQJM01000278.1-human-gut-metagenome-genome-assembly--contig:-NODE-278-length-12589-cov-4.455946_pt1 | contig 12589 bp, 10 predicted proteins | sample MGYA00242607_ERZ504773 | MGnify/ENA primary metagenome ERZ504773 (study PRJEB26092, sample SAMD00036355) | human gut metagenome | host: Homo sapiens | study: EMG produced TPA metagenomics assembly of... | reverse complement strand
TGGGGTAAATTACTAGGCTTACTGAATGAGAAGTTATTAGAGTAGTTGATAGAGAAGCGAGTGTCTTTCATCCCTTTTTAGTGGTGACTAGGATAACTCCGAATGCAGCGCGTGCACCGTAATAGCCGATGATGCGGCATCTTTCAATACAGAGATAGATTCAATATCATTAGGATCCAGCATATTTATGTCCATCTCTACATTGTCAACTAATACGAGCGGGGCACCTTCATTGATGCTGTTTACTCCCCGGATATTGAAAGACATTTCAGCACCGGGTTGGCCTGATGTACCTGTTACTTGCAATCCCGGCATTGCTCCCATCAGTACATTACTTACCGAAGTAACAGGCCGATCCCCCAATATTTCATCCATTTTTACACTGCTTACTGCTCCTGTCAGGTTGGCCTTTTTTTGTACACCGTATCCGACCACTACTACTTCTTCTAAAGTTTCAGTATCTTCTTTTAAAACAATATTTAGTTCTTTTTTATTTCCGGTGTTCATTTCCAGTGAGGCATATCCAATGTAGGAAATTTGCAATGTCGCATCGGTTGAGGCATCTAGTACAAACCGTCCGTCTATATCTGTAATCGTGCCTATAGATTGTCCTTTAATTTTTACGTTAGCACCTATAATCGGTTCGCCATTCACATCTTTAATGATGCCGGATATTTTTTTGTTTCAGATGATTTTACATTGCCGGTTTGCTTGTCCGAAATAACGATTGTTTTAGGTGAAACAATACTATATTCTAGATTTCTGTCTTTTAAAGCTTGATTCAGAACGGTAGTGACCGAAATATTTTCCGCTGATATCGAAATATTTCGGTCAGCATCTAGAACAACACTACGATAAGAAAAACGATAGGGCGTTTGATTCTCGATAATGTTAAAGATCTCTTTTAATGATACATTTTTTACGTTTATCGTTATTAGTTTTTCCTGTGCCATAGATTCGAATGTACAGAAAAGAAGCAATAACGAAAACAAAGTGAACAGCTTCAGTTGTGCGTGTTTGTTTTTCATACGATAGTAAATTTTAGATTAATGTTAGGCCCTGTGGGCATTGTCGTAAGTAAAGACAATGTATTTTTATAGAAGTACCGAAGATAAGATATGTTATAAAGCATACAAAACGAAGCCGCTTTCTCTCAATTTAGAAAGAAAGTCGGTTTTGATATTGATTGGATTTGATTCAAATGTCAGTCAAAATAATTTCTTTGCCTTTGATTTGCGCCTTAAGATGATAGGACTTTTCAATTACTTCCAGCACTTCGTTTAAATTGGTAAGAGGTAGTGTACCGGTAAAAGTGTCGGTGGGACAGTTTTTACAGGTGATGTTGATTCGAACATTATAGCTTTGTTCAATAGTATGGATGACTTCAGAGAATTTAGTATTTCTGAATATCATGTTGCCATGTCTCCATGCTGATATTTTTGGGGTGTCCTCTTCTGCAATGATGAAAATATTACCTGTTGATTGGTCTAATATTGCCTTTTGTTTCGGGTGAAGGATTACATTCTTATGACTTTGAGTTGCACCAAGCCATACGCTTCCTTCCTCTAGGGCCAGTTCGGCTGTTTTATGATCCTTTCGTACTAAAAGATTAAAAGTAGTTCCCAGTACCTTTACTTGTAGTCCTTGGGCATCTATGATAAAAGGTACTTCCTTGTTTTTATCGATCTGAAAATAACCTTCTCCATCAAAGCTGATTTTCCTTTCTTTTTTGTTATAGGTTTGGGGGAAGTATGCTAACCTGGATTCTGAATTCAGAGAAACAGCGGTGCCGTCCGGAAGAGTGACACTTGCCCGTTCTCCTCGAGCTGTACAGACAATCATTTCTTTGGTGGCAATTTGTCTGTTCTCATAATACAGATAGCCGGAAAGTATAATGAATACAGGCAATAATATAGTAGCGGCAATCTGGATTATACGACTAAAATCGAAGCCATTGCTTTTTTCTTCTTTTATGGAATTTTCGATCTGTGCCTTTATTTTGTCTATTTGTTTGTCGGGAACGGAAGTGACATCAATTTTTTCATTCATCCAAGTTTGATACATTTCTTCCCCTATTTCATAGTCCGACATGGATTTAATTCTATTTCTGAGTTCCTGTAACTCCGCCGGGGATAGTTCGTCATTCCTATATTTGGTTTCAAGTTTCTTCATTTATTTTTTTCTATTTATGACATCCATTTATGTTGATAGTACCGAATTTTATTTTCTAATTAATAAAAAGTAACATTAGAAGTAACCATATTTTGTTTAATTTCTCCTTTAGGGTCTTAAGTCCTAGTGAAAGCTGGTTTTTTACGGTTTGTTCGCTTAAAGAAAGTTTTTCTGCTATTTCTTTATTGGATAACTGTTTGAATCGGGATAGACGAATTACTTTTTGCTGAGTGTCTGGGAGCTTTTCTATTGTTTTGAGGAATCTGAATAGGAATTCATTATATTCCAGCTTGTAATGAGTGTCCTCGGTTGACAGGGTATCTATATGATAAATGTATTCTTCATATATGGGATGGTTTATTTTCTGACGGTATGCATTGATGAGACGGTGTTTAGCCATAATAAAAAGTAGAGAACGTAATGTTTCATCTTGTCTTATATTTATACGGTTAGACCACAGTTTTACAAAAACCTCTTGTACGATTTCCTCTGATTCTTCGGAAGATTTGGTAAATTGTAAACTATAAGCATACAGGCGTTTGGAGTACATTTGATAAATTTTGTCAAATGCCTTATGCGATCCTTGTTTTAAGTCATGAATCAAGTGTCGTTCTATATTTTCTATGTGCTCTTCCAAGATATATGGTGTTACCTAAATGTGGATTAATCCCATAATATTCGTTTGCAAAGATAATCATTATGTATTTCTCTTGTGTATCTCTAGAACTAATTTTGTATGATATCTGAATATGTCTTTTAATTGTAAGAAATAGGTTCAATAGTAATTTTTTCTTGTTTTAAGACTAATTCTCTTCCTTATATTCAAACCATTGGTATGATGCTTTATTTATCGATTGTTTTCCATTACTTGTCGCATATATTCCGACTCCCGTACCATTAAAGCGGTTGACCTTATTATCCGACACAGCATCTACACTTTGTACCTCTCCCACTTGATAAAGCATATCATTTGACAAACCGGCATAGAATGTTAATGTAGCTCCTTTGGCTACCAAGCGTAATATGACAGATTTTTCCTTCCAAGGCAGTGTCGCAATTATTGTTTTTTTGCCTAGAAGTACTTTTGTCAAACGGATTTCATTCTTTCCTTTCAGTAATGAATAATAGCCTTTAGCTGTACGATACAGAACCAAGCCCGCCCATTCGTTCACCCGACGGGTGGAGAAACTCATTGTCGTGGTGGCAGAAAAATTATGGGAATGTACACGGCGCAGAAGCATGGAGGGACATACCAGACTGTCTGCCATCTCAGGTCGGAGAGACAAAAACAAGTTGCCATCGGCAAAATGATGGAAAGGTTGCTCAGGGATACGCATTGTAGCCCATTCCGGTGATAAAGCAGAACTTTCAAAATCATTCTGTTTATCTGTCTTCGACACCGGCGTCCATGGTAAAGGTGGACGTTTCAACCGGTTTCCGATAACACCAATGCCGGGATTGAAGATAGGTTCACCGTTTTGAAAACTCACCTCACAAAGAAAGGTTTCGCGTCCTAAAGGCACCAGTCCTCCTTCCACAATTCGTTTACCGAGAAACACAGCATACCAATCTCCGGTCGGTGTCTGTACCAGATCGGCATGTCCGAGAGACTGCACAGGGTAGTCCTTGCCAAGATGGCGGTGTGTCAATACGGGATTGACGGTACAAGGTACATACGGTCCCCAGAGGGATTTAGCAGTGAGGGCGGTAACAGCATGGTTATAATCCGATCCTCCTTCAGCCATCAACAATAGATAGTGGTCCTTTATTTTGTATAAATGAGGCCCTTCGGCGTATTTTGCATTAGCCGCATGGCCATAGGCCAATGTTTTTCGTTCTCCGACCAGACATCTTTTTTGGAGGTCCAGCTCCTGCATCCATACGGCACACTGGGCAGGCCATGCGCTCTTAAAATCCCAGCGATTGCCTGTATAATAACAGCGTCCGTCCTCATCAAAAAAAGAGAAGGGTCAATGCCGGGAGCATCTTTCAGCCACACCGGATCCGACCAGGGACCGGCCGGATTCTTGGCTGTCATGTAGAAATTGCCACCACAGCCATGAGCTGTGGTGATAAGATAGAATGTTCCATTATGATAACGCAAAGTGGGGGCCCAGATGCCGTCATTATCCGTCATACCGTTAAAGTCGATAGCCTTGGGATTGGTTAATGCATGACCGATAAGCGACCAGTTAGTCAGGTCACGGCTGTGATAAATAGGAAGTCCGGGAAACCATGTGAATGATGAAGTGACTAAATAATAATCTTCTCCTACCCGGCAGATGGAAGGATCTGGATGGAATCCCGTGCGAATGGGATTGGAAATGGAATCCGGAATAATCGTTTCTCCCATCATTCTTGCACACAAAAAAATAGTAACTAACAGTAAAAGTAATCTTTTTATTTTTCTGTTTAGAAATATGAAACTGCGCGTTATTATAATATTTCTCATCGTTATTTAATATATTAGCAATTATTATACTTCAAATTTTCCAGTGTTACATTTCTTCTGTCTTTTGCATGGTTAATTCTGTATCTCAGCCCTTTTGCATAAGATATGGAATAGCTCAAAAGTGATAGACATTGTCTATCGTTACGAAAGTGTCGTCACTTCCATAGATTGTTTTAGTCTTGTCTGTCCATACCGGTCGTATTCCTGTTACTTCAACCTGTAAGGTATAATTTGCCTTCGACATTTTCGGTGTTATAATTCGAATTGCTTTTTCCGGATACTTGCTGTAGAAATCTACCAATGAAGAATATACAGTATCTTTCTCGGCATTTAATACACTTACTTTGGCATATCCGCCATGAGGGTTTGTTTCTCCAACAATAGCGGCATGAGTTCCTTTGAACGCTATCTCCAACACGTCTCCTTTTTGATTGGACTTCCATGCCCCGTACAACTTTTTCCCTTTGTTCAGAGCGTCTGCCGGTTTTAGCTTCCTGATGTCCCATGCCTGCCAATATTCAGGGATGGATATTTTTGTTCCATCCACTTGTAAAGGCATCCATACATATGTGGCGGCTGAGGCCTGATGCGGATAAGACCAACGATCCCCCATAAACATAGGTATGGTATCGTTACCGCATTTCAACGGGAATACAAATGTACTTTGCGAATTGTAGGTCAGCTTGCCTTCCGGGCAGAACAGTCCTTGTTTCGTCCAAGGACCTTCTATCTGGGGAGCCGTAAAATAGAAGTTGTCATTTTTCTCCCAACTGGTCAGGTTTGAGGTAAGCATAAAATAGACACCATTCTTTTTGAACATGGCCGGTGATTCGCCCATGCCTTTAATGTGGGCCACTTCAGCCTCTATCGAACGGTAATCATCGCTTAACCGATAAATAGGGCCATGATGAATCAGTAAATATCCTTTTCCATCGGTGTCCTGAAAGGTTCCCATATCCCAGCGTTTTACAGGTTGTCCCTTATAGAGCAACGGTCCCTGCAACTGATAGTCACCTGCAATCGTTTTGCAGGTGGCTAAACCGATATAAGGGTCCTTGTATCCCATATCATCGGCATGCATCAGCATGATATACTCGCCCGTCTTAGGGCATTTCATCACTTTTACACGCTCACCTACGCGATTGGGACCGAGGATGCCTTCGGGTTGGACTCTAAGGACAATGTTCTCGAATTTCCAGTTTACAAGATCATCCGAAGAATAACATGAGAAGCCGGGGAAAGCGTTACTTTTGTCCGATTTCCATTCTCCGAAAAGATAATATCTTCCATTTTCTTCCACAATACAAGCGCCATGTGCATTGACAATATTTCCCTTGTCATCAAACCATGGAATACCGTTGACTACTAAATTGTTTTGAGCTGTAGCTGCTCCTGCTTTCAATAAGAGGAACAACAAGAATAGTAAATATTTCATCATGTTCTTATTGTATATTCATATTTTATTTATTCAATAATGCACTAATGTTCTATCTTGAACATTAATATAAAAATTATAGGTTGGAATCTTTACGCTATCTATTTTTATTATTATGCAAAGATCGTAATATCAAAATAGAGAACAAATGGATTTTGATTTCAATTCCTGTGTTTTTGTACAAAAAACCATATCTTCAATCTGTTTGTTTATAAGTGATAAATAGAAAAAGAGATATTCATAATTTTTTTTGAGGATCATTGTGTTTTTGGAAAAACAAATAGTTGGTCAAGAATGACTCCTTTATCTATTGCTTTTACTTGAAGACAATGTTTCTCATTTTGGGAAAGTGGGAGGGTGAAATGTAAGATTGCTTTGTTTCTTAATACATTTTCTTTCCATATTTCACTTCGCCCATATGTTTCGTAATTACTTGCAGGAATCTGCTGCCCGTCAAGTGAAAGCGCAATGCGAATTGACTTTCCTTCAATAGGATGACAAGGAAGTAAATGTACTTCAATCTCTACAGAATCAGTATTTATTGCGTCAAATGTATAGTTTACACTCTTATTTTTCGGGATGGCTATGGCTTTTTCTTCATAACCGAGGCCTTCACAGGGGGAGTAATCCCCATTTGTGCAGTCTGCTCCATTCCATTTGGCAATGTACTTGCGTTCTTTTATTATAGGAGAAGTCGCAGCTTTATGATCTACAGGTTCAAATACTGGTAAACGCCTAGGTTGAAAATCCATCATTCTATGCCATTTACTATTATTATGGAAACCTATATTATAGATACGTGTTAGTGAAGCAATACTATCAAATGCTGCATCACTTTTTGACCATGATTCCAGCCCGTGGCGAGCTTTTTGAGCATAAAGTATTTTTTTATTCATTTCCGCTGATGCCTGCAAAGGGTATTTGACTAATTGGAAATAGGCGTCTTGACGTTCCGGAATAACTTTATTAAAGCAAGTTTCTACCTCATCTTCCAATTTTTGATAGGCCGCTAAACGTGTGTCAATATATTTTTCGCTCCATGGCATATCTTTTATAATACGATAATCGTTGGTGTGATACTCTTCTTCACGAGTATTTCCCATGAATTCCGGCTTGCGGATATATGCTAATCGATAATGTTCTTTCATCAGAGGTAAAAGACGTTTGCCCAACTGGTTACCGAATTCTCTTTGTAGGAAATGGCTGAGATGCTTTGTGATACCCTGTTTTCTGACGGAGTGAATGTCCCAAGCCATATCCATGATAATTCTATCTGATATTCAGCAGGCTTGATGTCACCTACATTCAATACCCATAATTTTTGTATGCCACTATCATAGGCGGTCGTCATTTGTTGATAGAGTAGTGCGGGTGAGAAAGTACCCAACCATAGATAATCATGTGGGCGTCCCCAATAAGATATGTGGTAATACACACCGTTTCCTCCTTTCCGCTGACGTTCTTCATCCGTAGGAAAATGATGAATATATCCATAGTTGTCATCGCACCACATCAAGCATACATCTTCAGGAACTTCAAGTCCTGCGTCATATATATCCATAACTTCTTTATAAGGAATAAAGACTTGTGGAACTTTTGTTACGTCTTGGTTAACATATTGTTGTAGTAAATGACGTTGGTCAGCAAATACATGTTGCAACACGGCTTTCTGTTCCTTTATCGTTTTTGCACCATTCATAGCTCCGTCGTGTACTCCACGCATACCTATAGTATAAAGTATGGGTTGGTTTGCCACTTCCTTTACTCTTTGTTCCCAAAATTCATAAACATTTTTGCTGTTGTTCACATAATCGTATTCTCCTTTTCCTCGTTTTCTCCATTCACCGGCTGTGCTTGAAGCCATTGGTTCGCAGTGTGAACCTCCAATGTAGATACCGTATTGTTCAGCTACTTCACGATTTCCTTGTGTTAAGAAAAAAGGTTGCGTACATTCATGCATGGCAGGCCAATAGGTATTTGCACGTAAGCGTAACATTAATTCGAAAATGCGCGCATTGGTCTTGGGACCAATACGACCGGGTTTGTGCCAAGGTTCGTAGTGTAGGCTTGACCATGGCATTAATCCCCAATCTTCATCATTGATAAAGATACCGCGAAATTCTACGGAAGGAGCTTGCAGATTTACGTAGCCGTTTGCAAGCGAAAAGGATGATCGTTTTAGAGGCATAACATCAGCCCACCATTCCCAAGGTGACACGCCTATCAGCCGGGAAATTTCCAGTATTCCATATGCGACGCCATGTGCATCACTTCCCGTTACATAAAGTTGGTCATCCGAAACTTTAAGTTGGAAAGCTTCTTTACGTTTATCTAACAGGGTGGTGTCTTTATTAATAATAATATTACCTTCTTTTCCTATACAGACATCCGATGACAATACTGCTTGGAAATCATTTACTAGCATTTTAAGTGCTGATTTTACTACCGGTTCCATTTCTGTTGTATCACAAGCTATATGAATTGTGTGCCCACTTTTCAGTTCAAAACCGTTGGCCTTTACTACTATCATTAATAATAATAGATGTATGATTGTATGTCGCATATTCTGTTTTAAATTATTAATTTTCCAACAACAACTTTCCTTGATTGGTCTTTTTCTGATACTTAAAAAGGGCATATCAAAAATATTGTATGCTCTGAAATTTTATCAATATGTTTTGATATGCCTTTTGTGTATAAATTTATTTATTAATAATCCTATCAATAGCCTGCATTTTTGCTCTATTCCTTCCGAATCTTGATCAATAACAGTTTGTGGAATTGGTCTTAATAAAATATGGTTATCCATTTTGTTTGTTTTCTTTGCTAGATTATTATGTTTTAATGTACGTTCAATAAGTGTATTGGTACGTTTTAAATCAGGCCAACGCTTGTATTCACCAGCTAGTTCACGTGCACGTTCATCCAGAATCGTATTTATATCAATATCTACTTCATTTATGATCATATCTTTTTCGTGACCGGGGATGGCAGCTCTTTTGCGTACAGCGTTAAGGCGTTCGGCAGCTTTTGATTTATCACCTGCCTGCAAATAGGCTTCTGAAGCAATCAAATACGTTTCTGCTAGCCGGAATAGGAAGATGTCCCGTGTGCCTGAATAGGATTGATTGTTGGATGGCCAAGGAGCTGTTGAATCAAAAAACTTCCATATCATGGGGAAAATTCCGCTACCACCTATATTTTCAATATCCTGTTTCCAAAGTTCTTTGGTTATGATGATAGCATTGGGATGTTCAGCCATGATGGCTAAAGAATCGTTCACTGTAAATTCTTTGTCATAATGTGGAAAATAGACTCTTAAATCGCCAGCTTTTACTTTTCCATCATCTTTTGTTGCATAATATTCACTTAAAAAAGTAACATCATAGCGTGAGTCAGAGTCTGTATTGTAGAGTGAATAGAGAAATTGTGTGGGCGTAAATTGCGGTTTATGCCAGTTATAGGTTGTATTGTATATTTCGAAACCACTAGGAATTTTGCTCCATAGTTCCCATCCGAACATCGCATTCTGACCGCTTCCATTATTAATATCTCCACCTAAAGATTTGGCATCATATTGAACTGAAAAGATAATTTCGTCATTTATTTCATTACCTTCTTTGAATACTTCCTGGAAGGAAGGGAGAAGACGATATTCTCCACTATTGATTACTTCGTCCGCTAGTGATGCAGCTTTAGTGAAATCATCGGAATCAGCATAGCTTTTATAACCTCGAGTTAAATAAACCAGGCTTAATAAGTTTTTGCATGCTCCTTGAGTGGCACGGCCAAACTCAGCAGCTTTAATCGGAAGCTTACTGACTACTACACTTAGCTCATTGATGATGTATTTATATATATCAGCCTCGGGAATGCGGTCAAAGTGTGTAATGGCTGATGTAATTTCATCCTCAACCAAAGGTACGTCACCGAACTGTTCAACTAAAAGAAAATAATAATAAGCACGAAGGAATCTTACTTCGGCATTTGATTGAACTATTTCTGTTTCTGAAATTCCGTTTACTGCGTTTGCTCGGGCTAGAGCTGTATTACATGCTTGTATGGAATAATATAAGTCTGCATAATGGTCTTTTACACAAGGGTTTTCGGCATCCAATTCTGCATATTCGTTCAGTTGGCGGCTTTGGGTGTCTCGTCCTCCGTAACTACCTCCAATTAATTCACTTTCACCGCGAGTAAATATATCTGTACCTAGACAATACAACCAAGGCTCGTCTCCCCAAACTGTTCTTAAAGTAGAATAAGCAGCGTTTACTAAAGAACGGTATCCGTCAGCTGTTACGAAATAATTTTCTGCAGTTATATTGCTCTGGTTCTTTTCTTCTAGAAAGTTGTCACAAGATACAGTTATAGAAGCGATGAATAGTAGAGCAGATAATTTTATTTTTGTTTTCATATTGTTGTTTTTTTAGAATGCAAGTTTTACACCAAATAAAAAAGTTCTTGTACTTGTAGCTTCTCCCCACGTATTTTGAGTTGCCCATTCTGGATCAAATCCTTTGAAAGAAGTGAAAAGGAATGGATTGTTGGCTGTAGCATATAATTTCAGCCTTTTAATTCCTATAGGTTTCAGCAGCGACATGGGGAAAGTATATCCTAGTGTGATATATCCTACTCTTACGAAAGATACATCTTGATAGCACATGGAAGAAAAATATTTTCCTTTATTTCCTGGTTGAGGGTATTTATTTGTCGGATTGGTTTCAGTCCAATAATCAACTTTAGCTTGGTTGTAATTACCATCATATGCCATAAACGAAGAAACAAATGTACTGTTTAACTGGGCACCTTGACGGGTATATACATTGAAAGCCAAATCCCAGTTTTTATAAGTAAATGTATTGGTGATACTTCCTGTCCATTTGGGTAGCTGTTGCCCTAGAATCACTTTATCTTTTGCATCAATGACATTATCATGATTTTGATCTTTCACCTTTACTTGTCCCGGTGTCTGGCCATATATGGCTGCTTTATCGGCTTCGGATGTCTGCCATATTCCATCAAATTCATAGTCATAATTTACATTGATAGCCTCTCCAATAAACCATTTGTTACCGATATCATCTTTTTTCCCTCCGTACAATTCAAGGATTTCATTTTTATTGGTATCAAAAATTATATTTGTCTGCCAGGAAAAATCACTTGTTTGGACATTTATTGTATTTATAGATAACTCAAGCCCTGTATTTCTCACCTTTCCAATATTGTCCCAAACAGAAGTCCATCCTGTGGTGCTAGGTAACTGGCGTTCCATAATCAGATCTTTAGAGGTGCGTTGATATACGTCCAATGAACCATTAATACGGTTTCTGAAGAAACCAAAATCTAAACCGATGTTGAATTCCTGTGTCCGTTCCCAAGTTAATTTACTATTAGCAAGACCGTTTTTATAATAAGAAGTTGAAACATCACCTCCAAAATCGTAATTCCTATTTGACACATTAGACTGTGTCCCATAAATACTAACAGCATCGTTGCCCGTAACACCATAGCTAAGACGCAACTTTAAACTACTGATGAAATCCACTTTCTTTATAAATTCCTCTTCACCCAACATCCATGCAAATGCGGCTGAGGGGAAAAATGCCCATTTATTACCATCGGCCAATCTGGATGAGCCGTCATAACGTCCCGAAACAGTGAAAAGATATTTATCCATAAATGAATATTGAATACGACCTAAAAATGAGGCAAGACTAGTCTGCTGATAGTCTGTTTGTGATGCTTGAATATCGGTTGATGCAACTGCGTCCAAGTTATACCACTTACTATTATAAGGTAAGTTTCTTGCTTTTTGATAAGAGGATTCCCATTGTTGGTATTGAATGCTTTGGACAAGGTTTACATTCAGACTATGTTTTCCGAAACGTTTGTCATAAGTCGCTTGATTGTCCCATACATATCCCCAATGGTTGTTGGTTTCATATACGGCACTTGTATTGTCGGTTTTTCCAGCTCCTCCATTCTTGCACCACATACCATAATATTCTCCATTGCGTTTGTTCAACATTTGTGGCGAGAATTGAGTGCGGAAGTTCAATCCTTTGATGGGTTCGAATTTCAGGTAGATATTACCGAAAGCGCGGAATCGTTTTTTTTCACGCCATTCACCATCTTCTGTACTTTCATAAAGGGGATTAGTTACGGCATCATTACGGAATACGCGAAATAACATGTTTCCTTCGTCATCGTATGGAGCCGCTACGGAAGGTAACCGGAAGGCGGAACGCAATGTTTCATAACTCCCTTCATTTTGAATGCTGTAAGTGAAATACAAACTTCCTCCTGCTTCCCATTTATCTGTAAATTTCCGGTTGATATTCAGATGCATATTATATCGATCATAATCCTGCCCTTCAATTGTTCCGTTTTTCTTTTAATTGTCCCAAACCGATAGAGAAAGTTCCTTTATCATCGCCGCCTGAAGCTGTAATGGTATTGCTGGTTTGGAAGCCTTTACGTAATACTAAATCAACCCAGTCTGTATAAATACCATGATCTATTCTGTT
>ENA-OQJM01000276-OQJM01000276.1-human-gut-metagenome-genome-assembly--contig:-NODE-276-length-12664-cov-7.982532_pt1 | contig 12664 bp, 13 predicted proteins | sample MGYA00242607_ERZ504773 | MGnify/ENA primary metagenome ERZ504773 (study PRJEB26092, sample SAMD00036355) | human gut metagenome | host: Homo sapiens | study: EMG produced TPA metagenomics assembly of... | reverse complement strand
TCATCCTTGTACCTGATGCTTGCCTCACTGGTGATTCCGGCAGGCATCAGAAGCGTTGCCATCATCGCAGGTGTATATGCCATGACATACTTCTCCACCTCAGGTCTTGTGCCAACAAAGCTCATATCACCACATAGCACATTTATAAGCTGCGGAATCTCATCAAGCCTGTACTTTCTGATGACAGCACCGACTCTTGTGATTCTTGAATCCCCACCGACAGTCACGAGTGAGCCCTTTTTGTCAGCATCATTCACCATGGTTCTGAACTTGAATATGCGAAACTTCCTGCCATACTGCGTGATACGCTCCTGTCTGAAAAAAACAGGTCCTCTGCTATCCACCTTTATCCAGACAGCAAGGACCAGTATAACAGGCGAAAGCAGCACAAGAAGAACAGTGGACATAATCACATCAAAAATGCGTTTGAATACCATGCTTGTCCTCTTTCTGCTCAGATGCCTGTAATATTTAAGTGTAAAATCATTTTTCATGAATGTAGGAATCTCTCCCCATGTTCTCCATCTACTCATGTAAAATCTCCAATAAATTATTAATTATATACTCCACATCCTCATCGCTAAGCTTTGTGTTGAGAGGAAGTGTAATCTCATTCTCATACTGATGATAAGCGTTTGGAAAATCGGCTATGTCAAAGCCCATATTCTTATATGCTGTCATCATCGGAAGCGGCTTGTAATGCACATTTGTGGCGATACCTCGCTCCGCCATCTGCACTATAAGCGCATTGCGCCTATCCACGCCGATGCCCGGTATGCGAAGCAGATACAGATGTCCGCTCGATGTATGCCTGTCTGTAAAATGAGGCACAGTCAAGAGTCCAAGCGGCTTAAATACCTCGTCATAGCGCTCTATAATATCACGGCGCCTCTTGAGAAGCCCATCATATCTGTCAAGCTGTACCAGACCAATAGCAGCCTGAATATCAGTCATATTGCACTTATACGAAGGAGCCACAATATCATACTCCCAGTTGCCCAGACCATTCTTGTGCAAAGCATCCTTTGTCTGTCCGTGGAGTGAAAGCAGCATAAACTGCTTGTAGATATACTCATCATCAAAGCCCTCTATAGGTCTCCAGGTGAGTGCTCCTCCCTCTGCGGTGGTCAGATTCTTGACCGCATGGAACGAAAAGCTTGTAAAATCAGCTACATTGCCACACATAATCCGCTCACCTGCTCTCATGTAAGAAGCACCAAAAGCATGAGCTGAGTCAGCCGCCACAATCACACGTCCGATTGCCCTCTGCACATCATTTGACGGATGAAAAAGAGCCTTCTTTCTCTCCACAATATCAAAAATCCCTGTCATAGTCGCAAGGTCACACCTGACAATATCTAACCGGCACGATAACCTTTGTCTTTTACTGTAATAGCAGCTTCCAGGGCATCGTAATCCATCTCAAATGAATCAGGTGCTACGTCTATAACTTAAGCGCTGCACCTACATGCACAGCAGGGCTTGCAGATGCAGTATATGTGTATGCGCTCGTGATGACCTCATCACCCGCACCTATTCCTAAGAATCTGAGTATCGACTCAAGGCACGCAGTCGCAGAGCCAAGGGCTACAGCCTTATCCGTGCCGCATAGCTTAGCAATCCTCTTCTCAAATTCCTTGGTTCTTGGACCTGTTGTAATCCAACCACTTCGCAGCGCATCAGCAACAGCTGACACCTCTGCCTCTGTTATATCAGGTGGTGAAAATGAAATCTGTCTCTTTTCCATAGTTATGTTCCTCGCTTCCGGCATAAAATATGCCAAACATCCGGCTTTTACAGTCTATATTATGAGCTTCAAAAGATATTTAGTCCTCCAGGTCAGGATGATATGTCTTTACCACAGAGGCCACTATCTGCTTGATATCCTTTGCTTCTGAGGTGCATGCCTTCTCGAGCATCTCAAGCTGCTTCTCAAAGAGCTCATCATCCATCTCAATAGGCTCACCCACATGAATCAGCTTGTTCGGAGTCTCCTTGAGACCCTCCTCGCTCATCAGCATCTCCTCGTATAGCTTCTCGCCCGGACGCAGGCCTGTGTATACAATCTGAATATCCACATCAGGCTCCAGTCCTGAAAGCCTTATAAGGTTCCTAGCCATATCATCAATCTTGACCGGCTCGCCCATGTCGAGCACGAAAATCTCGCCTCCGTGAGCATAGAGCCCTGCCTGCAGCACAAGCGCCACCGCCTCAGGAATTGTCATAAAATACCTGATAATACGCTTGTCCGTCACAGTGACAGGACCGCCGTCCTCTATCTGCTTCTTAAACAGCGGTATAACACTACCATTGCTGCCAAGCACGTTTCCAAAACGCACAGCAACAAAATCAGTCTCCGTCTGCCTGTTCATCATCTGTATGACCATCTCACACAGGCGCTTTGATGCCCCCATGATATTGGTCGGATTAACCGCCTTATCCGTAGAGATAAGCACGAACTTCTTCACATGGTACTCAGCTGCAATCCTTGAGAGCTTTAATGTGCCAAGCACATTGTTTTTTATTGCCTCATTCGGGCTTTCCTCCATCAGCGGTACATGCTTATGTGCAGCCGCATGATAAATAATCTCAGGGTGATATGTCTGGAATACATAGTGCAGCCTGTTAGTATTGCGCACCGAGCCAATCAGCGTCTCCACCTTTACATAAGGATATTTGCGCTTCAGCTCCTGCTGTATATCGTATGCATTATTCTCGTAAATATCAAAAATGATAAGAAGCTTCGGATCCTCCCTGGCTATCTGACGGCAAAGCTCACTACCGATTGAGCCACCGCCACCTGTAACCATTACCACCTTGCCCTGTAAAAATGAATGAATACCGTCATTATCCACAACAACCGGATCTCTTCCAAGCAAATCCTCAATGCTTACCGGGCGCAGATTGGAAACCGACACTCTTCCGTCCACCATCTGATAGATTCCCGGAACCACAGACACATCACAGCCTGTGTCCTTACAAATATTGAGTATATCCTTCCTGTCCTTACCGGATGTAGAAGGTACAGCATACACAATTTTCGTGATATCATACTTCTCAACCATCTCCGGAATATCATTTCGGTTGCCGACAATAGGCACGCCGTCTATAAAGCGCCCCAGCTTCGCCGGATTGTCATCTATGATGCAGCAGGCCTTTGTGTGCAGATGTGAGCTCATGATAAGCTCTCTGATAAGCATCCTGCCCGCATTTCCTGCTCCGATAATCATGACTCTCTCATCACCGTTTGCAGAGCCTCTCTGCTCAAGCATCTTCTGACCGGTTCTGATAAATCTGTACGCAAAACGGCACGCTGTGCACAGTGCAAAGCTGAGCATCAGTCCGATAATCCAGAAGGCATACGGCATCTTGATCTCATAAACCTCATGAATAGTAACGCTCACAACTGTAAGCACCAGAAAGGCACCAATAATATGCATAAATTCATTGATGCTCGCAAAACGCCATATACTATGGTAAAGTCTGAAAATATAAAACACCACAAGTGAAATTACCATAAACAATGGCACAATGTGCAGATAACCCTCCAAAAATGAGAGCGGAATATGTGAATATGAAAACTCAAACCTGATCATCAAAGCGAAAAAGAATGAGATTGCAATGATGCACATATCAATAAAAGCAAGAACCAATGCCCTGAAAACCCATTGCTTGTCATTGCCCATGTATGCGTCCGGCTTCTCCGGACCATCGTATTTTGTTTTGTCTTTTCGATTATTTGTATCTTTTTTCATGTCAAGTCTATTACTCATATAGGATTTTCTCCTTCTGTCCCACACTGCAAAAAGCAGCTTCTATATCCCTATGTAAATCAACTTCTCATAAACTGCATTTAAATTTACGCTTTATTATACCATACACACACTATTATAGTTCTTATTATTTTATTAAATATACCACATTTAGCGATTTTTGAAAACAAACAGCTTGCTTATCACATAGTTGAGCACAACCACAACCACCTGTGCTACCAGCTTCACCCACATGCTTGGATATGCCAAAACAGTGATAAATACAAAGATAATAGTCTCTTCAATGACAAGCGTAATAAATCTTCCGCTGAAAAAAGGCAAACATCTGTAACTAAAAATGCCGTCTTTGTCGGCGTGGCAACCCTAAACACCCACTTCTTGTTGGTAACATATAGAAAAAAGTCAGCAAACACCCATGCCAGAGCGTTCGCAATCAGCTCATTGATACCAAAGAATACATTAAAAATGGCATATGCACCTATACTGATCACAAAGGTCATATTGCCAAAAACCGTGTATAAAACAAGCTCCTTAAACTCCTCTTTCCTGCTTCGTATTATAATATTATCCATTTCTCCACCTATGTGACAGGCTTTAGCCCCTGTCGTAATTTATACGTGTAAGTTGATAGTAATGTTAATTTGCGATTTTTATATAATAACTGCATAGCCAAAATAAGTCAATATGTGATATGATATCTGCATGAAAAATAAAACACAAAAAAACAAGAGTATAAAACTAAACTACATATATAATGTGAGCTACCAGATACTCACACTGATCACACCGCTTATCACAGCGCCGTACCTCTCGAGGGTGCTTAAGGCAGACGGAATAGGTGCATACAGCTATACCTACTCACTGGTATCATACTTTATCATGTTTGCCGCACTGGGCACTGTAAACTACGGAAACAGGGAAATATCATACCTGCAGGAGGACAGAGCAAAACGCACAAAAACCTTCTGGGAGATTGAGCTTCTATCCGTCATCAGCGTGATTGTGTGTCTGTGCGCATATATGGTATTCACACTTGCCTTTCCGCACTCACCGCTCAAAAAGCACCTGCTATTGATTGAAGCCGTGTACCTGATATCAGTTGCTTCTGATATCTCCTGGCTGTTTCAGGGACTTGAGGAATTTGGCAAAATAGTCGGTCGAAACGTGATTTTTAAAATCATAAACATTGCTTTTATCTTCATCGCCGTACGCTCAGAGAGTGATTTGCTCATATATGTGGCAGGAATATGTCTATTAGAGCTTTTTGCCAATATATCCATATGGTTTTACCTGCCTCAATATGTTGACATCCCAAAGCTTAAGGAGCTTAAGCCATTCTCTCATCTAAGGGCTACTCTTACACTATTTGTACCAACTATAGCGACAACCATATACACAGCGCTTGACAAAACCATGCTCAACAACATAACCGGCAGCATGACAGAAAACGGCTACTATGAGCAGGCCAACAAGATATCCAAAATGGTTCTCATGCTTGTAACCTCACTCGGTACTGTGATGCTTCCAAGAATAGGAAGAGCCTTCAGTGAAAATAAAAAGACGAAGTAAAAGCCCTCCTTTATAAGAGCTTTCAATTCGTCTGGTTTATAGGTCTTGCCCTGTGCTTTGGCCTGATAGGCATCGCACGCAATTTCTCGCCATGGTTTTTTGGTCCGGGATATGAAAAGGTGCCCTATCTCATCATGATAATGGCTACACTGCTTCCAATCATCGGCTTAAGCAATGTAATCGGTATACAGTACCTGGTAACAACCAAGCGTGAAAGCCTGCTGACACGCTCAGTATGTATCGGAGCCGCAGCCAATTTTGTCATGAATATGATTCTCATACATCAGCTCTATTCATACGGTGCAGCCATAGCCTCTGTCATCTCGGAGGTAATAATAACTGCCGTACAGCTTTACTTCATACGAAATGAGCTTAGCATCCCAAAAATATTTTCTCTATCGTGGAAATATCTCATATCAGCAGTCTGTATGCTTATAGTACTGCTGCTCATGGATGCAAGGCTGTCAGTCAGCTTCATGCACACAATGATTATGATTGTGACCGGATTTATAGTCTATATGGTGCTGCTTGTACTGATGCGTGACGAGATGGTATGGGAAGGTATAAGGCTCATCAAAGCCAGAATCAAATGCCACTAAATAATACCATTCTGCAACGCTTAATTTCCCGGCTAGCTTCACTTATTTGGCTGCCTCATACTCTCCAACACCTGTGCCTCTCCTCTGTCAGTATATTCTCTTGCCATTTTCAGAGCTTTTTTAGTCCTCTTCACAGACTTTTTCCATCTTGAAAGCTCTGATTTTGCCGTATCAGACTTTATACCATATTGATTCACAGCCATATCGCCAATATATGCCGTAAGCTTTTTGGCACCATAAGCATTCAGGTGCTCAAAATCAGCGAAGTCATGGGAATCATCTATCCCTGCAATGCTCTCATAATCAGTACTCAGATCAAGAAAATCGTATCCATACTCCTTCGTTATACTTTCAATCTGCTCAAGACCCGACTTGTCAGCTGCCTGTGTCTCATGAGGTGGCTGCAGCAACATCACATGCTCTATGCCAAGCTTATTGCAGTACGAAAGCAGCTCCTTAAGGTATGCTCTGCATTCATCAGTCAACACATAGGCTTCTTTAGTAGGCTGTCCGATATTTGCCAGATTGTCACGGCCTCCGGTGATGCCTGTTTTTGAATAAAAGCCCTTCAGATAGCCTCCACCACTGAGCCTCATATAGGCACGAGTGACAAATGAGGTATACACCGCCTCTGGGTCCTTCCAGTTGCCATGATACTTCTCCAATGGAAATAAAGGGTATCCGATATGTTATCCTTCACCTTTTCATCATCCTTATTGATATTTTTAGGAATAGTCTTTACCGTGTCAAGCTTGTTCTGTGACATAGGCATATTGTCAATCCACTTTCTCAGATAAACCTCATCAGTCAGATTCCAATTGCCCTGACTAAATGCTGCAGCACTGATCACAAGAAGCTTCGGTTTCTGTCTCTTCGTAATCTCCGTGACAATTGACTTGTACATATTGCATGGCACAGCTCCTATTGAAAGATTGCACGACTTAAGGCCATACTCCTCCCACGCCAGAGCCGGCGCATAGCCCGTGTATACCTCACTTGGTCCAATCATGACCATATCAAGGCTGTTCTTTGGCTCTGCGTAAAAGCCATATATGTTTTCAATATCGCTGCTGTCAATGGCAATAAATGCCTTTGATGCTATTTGCATGAGCAATAGGAGGACTATTGCAAATGCAGGGATTTTAATAAATTTCATGGTGTTTCCTTTTCTATTGAAACGCTTTATTTTGATATTTTTTCAGTAAACACTATATAGTATAGCGGATTAGTATTAAAAAACAACACCCTGATTCATATTTATCATTTTCTGATATAAATCTGTTTGCACGGGTAGAATATAAAATCAATAAACCTGTTTTTCTTTATGATACACTCATACAATATCCAGCATATAGCAGTGCTTCCTGCAAATCCACATATACACTGCAGCGCTATATTGGTTATACCAGCCCTGTCCAATATAATCCTGATTCCACCTACAAATATCACATGCATCGCATAAAACGGCATGCTATCACGGCCAATAGTCTGTACCCACTTGGGAAAATCACAATACTCTGATAGAAAATAGCTTACTGCAAATATAAATACTGTCACTATACAGGCGGTAAGCCGCTCAAACAGACTGCTGAAAAAGGGATTGCTGCTTATGTCATCCTGTAATACTATGCCTGACGCCTCTACAAGCACACTCATAACGGCAAGGCTCAGCACAGTATATCTATTATCCAGTTTATCAAGCCACTTCTTAATCAGGCATCCCAGATAAAAGTACATCTGAAAGCCGGCTATGTAGTTAAAGCCCACATAGTGAAAGCTGCCATAGCATGTGAAAGCAATTATTAAAAACAGCACAAATAAAAGCTCCATTTTATAATTAAAATGTGGCAGAAGCCTCGCAAACACATAATCAGCCATATACGCCACACAATATATGAGAAACAGTGCGTATAAATACCATAAAAACTCTATCGGCTTCCATGGTATGCTTATCAAGCTGCTAACAGCAATCGGCTCCCTTATCAAATTTGAAAGGGCAAATTTAATAATCCAGTAAATAACTGAAATCATCACGTAAGGCAGCAGGATATTAAATGCTTTATGACCTATCCGGCTAAAAATGCCTTGTGAAGCATTCCCTACATATTCACTATATAAGAAGCCTGAAACTGCGATAAAGCAAGGCATGTGAAAGCTGTATATTACATTTGCAATACCATTCATTGTATCATCAAATGAATACATGTCTGTCAGACCCAATGTAGTGTGACCTAAAATCACAAATAAAATAAGGATGCCCTTTATGAAATCAATTGTTTTATCTCGTGTGGTGGTGTTGGTTTGCATGTTGTGTCCTCTGTGGTAATTTTCATAATTTTATAGTTATCTTATTCTAAAATTCAAATTTATTCACAAAATATTTTTCGAAATAATCTGGTGTGTATACATATGCATCTTTCTAACTCTGCTCATGTTTTCTCATTTAATAAAAATATATAAAGTTATTACCATTTTTCATTAACAACTTATAATTTTCAAACTGCTATAGTAAAAATTTCCACATGTCTTTCCATGTGGAAACCTTTACCATAAAATCATTATGACTTTATTCTACCTCATCTATTTGGTAAACTAAACCATTTTTTATATAATATATTTTTCCGTCTAATCCATCAAAAGTTCCATTATATCCAAAGTCAACAACACCATTATTTACATACCATAATCCTTTTTCATTTTTTCGCAATTGTATTAGCTGTAAAGTCTACATGACCATTTATTACATACCACCAATTGTTATTATAATATACTAATGTATTGACATTAAAATCTACACAACCATTTTTCACATACCACCAGTTGTTATTATAATAGCCTAATGTATTGGCATTAAAATCTACTCGACCATTTCTTACGTACCACCAGTTATTATTATAATAACCTAATGTATTCGCATTAAAGTCCACTCGGCCATTTCTCACATACCACCAATTATTGTTATAATATGCTAATGTATTGGCATTAAAATCAATCACACCATTTTTCACATACCACCATTGACCATTATACTGTGCCAATGAAGTAAACCAGTCCGCAAAAACTCCACTCTGATAATATCTCCACTGGTTATCTGTTGCATCATATGCCAAACCATCTGCAATGATCGAGTGACAACCACGCTGTTGACATAAATAATACGATGTCGGATCTGTAGGATCCCATGTATGCCATAATGGTAATTTATATGAGGAAGGCTTCGAAAACGGCTCGTATCCGCCCTTTGAGTATATAACTACCTTAGTTCCTATCTTACAATTATCATATATCCATTTTGCATCCCCTGCTGTAAGACGAATACATCCATGTGAACAGGTTGTACCCAATTTATTGTATGCACTCACACTTAATGTCTGTGGGTTATTTTTTGAATTATAAAATACTGAATGAAATAATACACCACCATGTATTCTTGTACACCATTGGCCATATGATGGTCCCATTAAAGTCTGCCATCTATATTTTGCAGGTGTATAAAATATGCCTTCAGGTGTATTATTCCCACCATCTGAGCAGATAAATCTCTTTACAGGAACATATACATTGTTATAATCCGCCTTTCTGCTTCGCGAAAGTCACCAATAGAATCATGAAAATATTAGTTTCTCTCGCTACGCTCGTTTCTATTTTCCCTTCCTCTTGATATTTGATATAATTCTTTTATAAGACTGACACACTACAGAACACGTGGAGGTGAGTGGCGGGGCTGTATAGCGGCGACCTCGTATTGTTATATGTTGTCGGTCATCCGTTAAGGCATCAATGAATGGCGCATAACAGTAGCCCGTAAACTTATCTCTTCCAAAGTCGACTCGATTTTGCCGGATGACCAGTCACTGTCAATCTTATAACTATAAATCATCAGGAGGTACTTTTATTGTCGTTTAAAATTCTTAAAAATAACTGCTGCGGACTTGATGTCCACAAAACCTGGATCTATGCCTGTATCGGCATTACGGATTCCTTTAAACGTACAGAGTATAAACAAGCCCGCTTCTCTTCCTTTACCAAAGGATTGCAGGAATTGTGTCTTTGGCTTGCTAAATACAATTGTATTGATGTTTGTATGGAATCTACCGGTAAGTATTGGATCCCTGTTTTTAATGTCTTAGAGAAAAATAACATCTTTGTTACTCTTTCTCACCCCAAATATACCAAGCCTCAAAAAGGCAACAAGACGGATCGCAAGGATGCCAAGTGGATCTGTGATCTATATATGTGTGGAATGGTAAAACCTTCCTTTATTCCACCTGCTGACATCCGTCAATTAAGAGATTTAGTAAGATACCGTTTCAAACTCACTTGTATGATTACCGGTGAGAAGAACCGTGCTCATAACTGTCTTACTGTATCAAACTTAAAATTGGATGATGTCTTTTCTAATATATTTGGCAAATCATCTCGTTCCATTACGGAACAGATCTTACAACACCCGGGGGAAGTTTTTGATGTAGCACCTTTTGTGGATAGCAGATGCAAAACTCCTATCGAGGAAATACAGGCTGCTGTTGATGGTGCCATCTCTCACGAACAGGCTGTAAAACTTAGACAGTGCCTTAAACACATCGATGAATTAGAAATGCACAAAGCAGAAATAGAACGGGAAATCTTTCGTCTCAGCCAAAAGTACGAAAGTGTCCTTGATCTTATTCGAACCATACCAGGATTCGATAAAAATCCATTGACTGCTATCCAGGTGCTTTCTGAAATCGGGGCGGATATGTCTGTCTTCCCCACTGCCAAAAACCTCGTTTCATGGGCAGGATGCTGTCCCCGTAACGACCAGAGCAGTCGCAAGATCAAGTCCACTAGGATTTCCCGTGCTGGTTCTTATTTTAAACCAGTTTTGGTGCAAATTGCAAATGCTTTAATCAAATCGAAGAAACATCCTGAATTTACCACACGATATCGTCGTATAAAAGCACGCCGTGGTCACAAGAAAGCTATCATTGCCATCTGTCGTATGATCCTGACCGCTATCTGGCACATACTTACAGATTTAAAGCCTTATACACCGGAAGGTTTTCTTGAATCACGTCCTGTGAATAAAGAAAAAGTTCTGACCATTTCACAGGCACTTAATCTGATCAAACAACGAGGCTACATTATCAAGGATGATGTGGGTCCTGTTACCTGATTAGGTGTTGCGTCTATATTTACTTTTTAAACCAGCTGTTTAGGTGGTTTATTTGCTATGTCCTTTGTTTCTTGGTTGTCTAAAATTTCTTTTTTTCAAACTTCTCCTGAAGGGAAACAAATCGGATATTCGCTTCGGTCAGTTTACCACCATAATCTACGCCGTATTTCGGGATGGTAAGACTTATGAACCTAAGAAATTCTGTTAATATATGGTAGTGAGACTACGAATTAAGCCTGCCGGTGGGAGGCTTAGTTGTGATGCTCATTTTAAATTTTTGAACTTTATCACACCACTCATCAATTAATTGACGAAGTTCTTTTGTATCAACTTCACACCAATTCCCCATAGCATCCTCTGCCAGATTATCATATACTTTAGTCGTTTTAGGACTTATTTCCGCACAACATACATTTCCATTTACTTCTTCATATTCACTTTTCCCTGACAGTACTCTATCAAAACCTGATTTAATCCATTTTTCAAAGGGCAATACATCGCATGACATAAAAGTTGTCAACAACTGATATTTCTCATCAAATATGATACTTATATCCTCAATACCATTTTTTAATTTATATTCTTCTATTCTGTATTTCATTTCTATTCCTCCGGAAATGCTGAAATAATTTTACCACTTTGATCTAAAAACATATCTATTTTCATACCATTATTAGCTACTCCCGAATTTATAAAAAAGCCCTTATCGTTTATAGTAAAACTTTCACAGAAACACGCACCCTTTTGCAACATTCTGTTGCTAAAAGTGCGTTACATCAACATATTCATTTTGCAATATTCATTCGTATGCCTAACTCAACAAAGTTTTAGTGTCATTTATAACACCATGGATACTTAATTGCTTTTGGGCAACCATGATGGTTAATTAATAGATATGCATGGGTTGTAGTGATGCTATTAGATGTCTGAAAGTATAACCATAATTAAAATTATTCCATATTATATTTTTCTAAATCCTGTGCAAATGTATTGTTTTCGATAAGAGCATTAACAACTTCACTCTTTTTCGATATTACTAATATTAATGAACCATCCCAAACCACAATTTCTGAAACTGCTAATGGATGTTGCAATGCTATTGGATTTTCCCAAAATCCTTTATATCCATCAGCATACGGATAATCATATTTTAATACTTCTTCAAGTCTTATTTCTTTAGGGAAAGCAGAGAAGACCCCCCATATCCATTGGAACTCCTCTTTAGCTAGTAAATCTAACAAGCTTCTTCCTTCAATCCAACAGTATTCATTATCCAAAATTTTTACTATCTCTTCGTCACTTGGATAACATTCAATATTTGTAATAAGCCAATTATAGTTGTCCACATCTCCAATAATATTGCAAATATCTTTTATAGAAATCTCATCATTTTTTATTATACAACCTTTCATCTCTTCTCCTTAATTTCTTTTTGGTTTTCCATTGTTATAATCCGCCTTTCTGCTTCGCGAAAGTCACCAATAGAATCATGAAAATATTAGTTTCTCTCGCTACGCTCGTTTCTATTTTCCCTTCCTCTTGATATTTGATATAATTCTTTTATAAGA
>ENA-OQJM01000274-OQJM01000274.1-human-gut-metagenome-genome-assembly--contig:-NODE-274-length-12681-cov-2.208220_pt1 | contig 12681 bp, 12 predicted proteins | sample MGYA00242607_ERZ504773 | MGnify/ENA primary metagenome ERZ504773 (study PRJEB26092, sample SAMD00036355) | human gut metagenome | host: Homo sapiens | study: EMG produced TPA metagenomics assembly of... | reverse complement strand
GCATGCTGCTGTACTGCCGGGTCGGACTGCTTCAGCGTGCTCACCTACTACCTGATCGCCGCCTCGGGTCGCGAACACCCCGCCGGCGCGTTGTCTACCTCGGCTTTTGCGATTGCGGCCGGTTGGCTGGGCATCGGCTGCGGCGCGCTGCTGGTGCAAAGCATCGAAGCGCTCGGCGCGCTCGACGGCAGCACGCTACTCTGGTCGTCGGCCATCGTCACGTTTTTGTTCATGACGTACAACTTCGTGGCTATGCGGGGATTCAGTTTCGAGGATGCCATCAAAGGGGTGCGACCGGCGCATCCGACACCGGCGCGCGCAGCGGCGGACGAAGCTGGCGAAGACCCCGACACGTCGCAGCTTGAAGAGTCATGCGAGAACGTGATCAGGCGGTTCGGGCTGACCCCGCGCGAAGGCGACGTGTTACGCCTGCTGGCGCGCGGCAGAACGAGCCCGGTGATCCAGGAGAAGCTGTTCCTGTCGCACAACACCGTGAAAACCCACGTCCGCCACATTTACGCCAAGATGGACATTCACTCCCAGCAGGAGCTCATCGACATCGTGGAAGGCGCGGACGCGTAGCGCCTAGGGGAGAATGCAGCGATGGCCCGGCATCGTGCTGCACTTATCGCACGAAACGCAGCGGGGCTTCGCCTGCGGATCGACCCGCCAGCGTTGCGCCAGTCGCGGTTCGCAGATAAGCGGACGGCACAGGCCGAATCCCGCAATGCGACCCTCGCTTTCCACCGCAAGGCGATCCATCGCTTCGAAACTGCGATTGCCGCCCGTCAGAATGACGGGAACGTCGATCGCGCGGGCAAGCCGCTGCGCGTAGGCGCGAAGAACGGCTCTCCATCGAAGTCGCGCACACGGCAGTTCCGCCAGTTCCCGCTCACTTCTATAGCCGACGCGCCGTGAGCCGCCAGCAGCTTCGCCGCTTCAATGCTGTCGTCCTCAGTCAGGCCGCCCTCCACGCCGTCGGAGCTGTTCAGCTTCACGATCAGCGGGAACGTCGCACCCACTCGCAAGCGCACAGCGTCGACGACCTCGACAAGGAAGCGGGCACGGTTCCGCAGGGCACCGCCGTACTCGTCGCGGCGCCTGTTGAGCAAGGGGCTCAAGAACTGGCTGAGCAGGTAGCCGTGCGCCGCATGCAGCTCGACGCCATCGAATCCGGCAGTTTGAGCACGGGCCGCCGCGTCGGCGAATGCTTGGGCGAGCTCATGCAGATCGGCAACCGTGGCCTCCACCGGCACGATGCCGGTCTTCGGGTTGGCGACGGCCGACGGCCCGAGGATGCGCCTGCTGGGCGGCTGGAGCTTCGTCGCCGAGCCGCCGTATACGATCTGCGATACGATAGCCGTCCCATGCGCGTGAGCCATGTCCGTCAATGCCCGGAATTCGGGAACGAACGAGTCGTCGTAGATGCCCAGCATCCGAGGATTCGGCTGTTCGTTTCGCATAACGCGTGCATACCCCACGATGATCGTACCTACCCCGCCATCGGCAAGCTCCTCGTAGATCGCCGTCAGCTCAGGAGTCATATGCCCACCGTCATCGGCTAACGCCTCGTAGGTGGCTGCTCGCACCAGTCGGTTTTTCGTCCCGCAACGAGCCTATTTCCATCTCCTCGAACAACACGCTCATCGCGCATCCTCCTTGAGTGCGAATGTCTGCAACAACTCCGACCGCAATGCGCGGTGCTTGCGCGTGAAATCCGGGTCGCTGTACCGAAGCCGTTTTGCCCGTCTGCTTGGCCAGCTGATGCGCCAAGCGATTGAACGCGCCGGCGTCCATCACCTGGCCGCGCGTCACCGTGACCACGGTGTAGCCCAACGCGATCAGCGTGCTGCGCCTTCGCGCGTCGCTGTCTTGCCGATCGGGGTCGACGTGGTACCGCGCGCTATCGTACTCGACGCACAGCTTCGCCTCCGGCCAGCAAAGATCGCATACGCAGTACGCGCGATCGGCCAGCCTTTTAGAGCTGGAAGGCACGTCGACACGATGGTTGATCAGCGGCTTCTCCAAACCGTAACCGCCCAGACCGTAGGGCAGGCACAGCATCATGGCAAGCATGGTCTCCATCGGCGAGGCTGCGCCGTCCTGGACGTACCGCACGGCACGAGCCGCCTTCTTGCAACCGCGCGCCCCCGGATGACTGCTCGACAAAAGCAGCTAGCTTGACCTTCGTCGTCAACGGGGCGGCACGGCGAACCGCCGGGGCGCCCCCGACGAGGGCGTACGTGCCGCACAGCTCGAATCCCAGCTGAATCAGTTGGACGAGCGACAAGCAGCCCGCCATCTGCAAGAAGCAGAACTCCGGCGTGCTCATCAAAAACCCCTCCCCCGCTTCGGCGAATGCGGTGTCGGGAAACGGGCTTCCCCAGGTATGCGTGACCACTCCCTCGGTTTCGGTGCGAACGCATGCATCGGCAATCAGCACGTGCAAGGGAAGGGCGCATCCTGCAGGACGCCCGATTCCCTTCGCCTATGCGGGGGCTTCTCCTTCGCCGCCATCACGGGCGCGGGCCCGTCTCGTAGCGGCTCGGCGCTGGCGACCCGTTCGCAAGAAACGTTCGCCCACCGTGCGCCAATATTCAAGCGCCGATATATGTCCGATAAGCATATCCATGAACGCACGATACCACATTCTGGCATGAATTTGCGGTAGGGGAATCATCCGGCCGTCAGGTTGCCGGTCGCGAGGGGCCGACCTGGCCGTACGCTCGTCCCACTCGCTCAAACCTGGCCGATTCGGCCCCTATCATTCCCCTACCCGTGAATTTGTGCCAAAATCAGCCAGCCCGCGTTCCGAATACAGCGAGGGCGGCCCGAATACCCGAGCCGCCCTCGCATTCCTATGCCACAACGCGCGCACCCGCAGGCGCGCCGCGCGTCCTCTACTTCGCGACGATGTTCACCAGGCGGCCGGGCACCACGACGACCTTCTTAACGTCCTTGCCCTCGAGCGCCGCTTCGACGGCTGCAAGGCCTACGGCCTTGATGTCGTCCTCGGCAGCATCGGCGGCCACCATGATCTTGGCCTTCACCTTGCCGTTCACCTGCACAGCCAGCTCGACCTCGTCAGCCTTGGCCTGCTCGGGATCGAATTCAGGCCACGGCTGCGTGTGCACCGAACCGTCCTTGCCCAGCACCGCATGCCACAGTTCCTCGGCCCAATGCGGCGCGAACGGAGCCAGCAGCTTCACCAACACCTCGGCCACCTCGGCATCGACCGCCCGCGACCCCTCGCAACCGGCACGCTCTTCAGGCGAGCACTTGCGCAGATAGTCGCTCGCCGCGTTCGTCAGCTCCATGATGGCGGCAAGCGCCGTGTTGAAGTTGTTGCGGTCGAAATCGTCAACGACTTTGCCCACCACGCGATGGCGCTCGCGCACCAGCTGTTCGAGCGCTTTGATGCCCTCGTCCTCGGACGCGCCCGGCTGGTACAGCGTTTCCTCGTCGGCGGCTCCCATCAGGTCGTTCACGATGCGCCATGCGCGGTTCATGAACTTGTAGATGCCCGCCAGGCCGCCCTCGTCCCACAGCAGGTCCTTGTCGGGCGGCGCCATGAACAGGATGTAGGCGCGCACGGCGTCGGCGCCGTACTCGGCGATCATGTCCTCGGGGGCGATGACGTTGCCCTTCGACTTCGACATCGTCTCGCCGTGCTCGTCCTTCACCATGCCCTGGCACAACAGGTTCGAGAACGGCTCGTCGAACTCAAGCAGCCCCAGGTCGCGCAGTACTTTCGTGTAGAAGCGGCTGTACAGCAGGTGCAGGATGGCATGCTCGATGCCGCCGATGTACTGGTCGACGGGCATCCAACGGTTCGCCTTCTCGGGCGCGAACGGCAGCTCCTCGTTGTGCGGATCGGTGTAGCGCAGGTAGTACCAGCTGGAGCATGTGAACGTGTCCATCGTGTCCGTCTCGCGCTTCGCCGGGCCGCCGCATACCGGGCACGTCGTGTTCACGAACGCCTCGTGCGTGGCAAGCGTCTCGCCTGCGGCCAGGTCGATGTCCTCGGGCAGGCGCACCGGAAGGTCCTCCTCCGGCACGGGCACGAGGCCGCATTCCGGGCAGTGCACGGCCGGGATGGGGTTGCCCCAGTAGCGCTGACGGCTGATCAGCCAATCGCGCAGGCGGAACTGCACGGTCTTCTTGCCCTTGCCCTCGGCCGCGAGGTCGCCGATGATCGCATCGACGGCGGGCGAATGCTTGCCGCCCACCATGCCGGTGTACTTGCCGGACTGCACCAGCACGCCCTCGGCATCGTAGGCCGCTTCCCAATCGACCGACGTCACGCGGCGCTCCTGCACGCCGTTGAGCTGGGGATACAGCGGATCGTCCTCGCCGAGGATGATGGGGATGATGGGCAGGTCGTACTTGCGCGCGAACTCGAAGTCGCGCTGGTCGCCGCACGGCACGGCCATGACCGCGCCGGTGCCGTAGTCGCTGACGATGTAGTCGGCCACCCATACGGGCACCTTCTCCCCGTTCACCGGGTTCACCATATAGCGGCCGGTGAACGCGCCGTGCTTCTCGCGGTCGCCCTGGGCGCGCTCGACGGCGCTCACCTTGGCGGCGCCTTCCACCACCTCGCGCACGGCGGCTTCGTATTCAGTGCCCTCCACCAGCTCCATAAGACCCTTGTACTCGGGCGCCAGCAGGAAGAACGAGCAGCCGAACAAGGTGTCGGGACGCGTGGTGAACACGGTGATCACGTCGTCGGCCGTCGGCTCGGCAGGAGCCTCGCCGTCGGCCCGCACAGCACGAAGTCGATTTCGGCGTCCTTCGGAGCGGCCGATCCAGTTCGCCTGCATCTGCTTGACGCGCTCGGGCCAACCGTCCAGCTGGTCGAGGTCGTCCAGCAGCTCCTGGGCGTAGTCGGTGATCTTGAAGTACCACTGCGTGAGGTCGCGCTTCTCCACCGCGCCGTGGCAACGCCAGCACTCGCCCTCGGTGACCTGCTCGTTCGCGAGCACCGTCGCGCAGTTCGGGCACCAGTTCACCGGGCTGTTGCGGCGCTCGACCAAACCGCGCTTCCAGAACTGCAGGAAGATCCACTGGCCCCAGCGGTAGTACTCGGGGTCGCACGCCACCACGGTGCGGTCCCAGTCGTACGAGAAGCCCATGCGCTTGAAGCTGGCCTTCTGCGTGTCGATGTTGGCGTAGGTCCATTTGGCCGGATGGCTGTTGCACTTGATGGCCGCGTTCTCGGCCGGCAGGCCGAACGCGTCCCAACCCATGGGATGCAGCACGTCGAAGCCGCGCATCTTGTAGTAGCGCGCGACGACGTCGCCGATGGTGTAGTTGCGCACGTGTCCCATGTGGATGTCGCCCGAGGGGTACGGGAACATCTCGAGCACGTACTTCTTCGACTTCGAGGGATCCTCGGTCACCTTGTACAGGTCGGCATCGTCCCACTCCTTTTGCCAGCGGGGTTCGATCTCGTGCGGGTTGTACGGTTTCATGGTCATTGGTTTTCCTCGTCAGGCCGTCGCCCGCCCATGCGCGTCCGCACGGGTGGGCCAATTGTTCGCGAATGTTCCTATTATAGTGATATTGTCCGATGCGCGAAATGGCGGCTTTCACATCCACCCGAAAACCGCCGGGATTCGAAAGCTCGATGCACTCCGGCGTGCGCAACACGACAAGACCTCGTCGTCCATGGTGGTCCGCATTCGTCAGGCAGTTCACGAGAACCTCTCGCAAAGCTTTGCGCGCAGAGGAGTCATCAATTCGAGTCAAAACCGTTTGTTTGATTATTTGAGGTTATGCATGGCTATTTCTGAACGAATACATAGCAATCGTCGGTCGACCGAGCGGGATCGAACGCGTAGCCGAGCGCATCGAAGGCTTGCAGGTCGGCAGGTTCTTTAATGGCGTTCTCGGCGCACCAGCGCACCATGGTACCGCGCGCGGCTTTCGCGGCGGTGGAGCGCTGCACGAGGCGATCGCGCGCGTCGACGGTGCCGAACAGGCAGGTGAGCACTCTTGCCCCGCAGCGATCCGCAGAGGGAACGACGGCCTTCGCGTATTCCACCGATGCCAGGTTCACGATGACGTCCGTTTCGGCCGCGAGCACGCGGCTCAGGCTGTCGCCCCAGAACTCGTAGAGATTGCGCGCGCCGTCCACCGCGAGCTTCGCCTGCATTTCCAGGCGGTACGGCGCCACGCCGTCGAGCGGGCGCACCACGCCGTAGAGCCCCGAGAGGATGCGCAGATGCTCCTGCAGGTAATCCAACTGCTCCATCGTCATCACCTGCGGCGCAAGGTTCTGGTACTGGATGCCCTCGTAGGCCAGCACCGCCGGCGTCAACGCGCCGGAGCGCACGTCGAGCGTGCGGAAGCGTTCGAAGTTGAGTTCGGCCAGCGCGTCGCTGCACTGCCACAGCGCCTTCTCCTCGTCGTACGAGAGCGCCCGCACCGCATCGGCCAGACGCGCAGCCCGATCCGCGAACATCGGCAGATCGCGCCATCCAAACGCATCGTCGACCACGTTCATCTTCTTAGCAGGAGAAACGATGAACCTCATATCCCACCTCACCTTGCATCCAGTTTCAGCAACACCGTTGTGCGGTACTCGCCATCTTCCTGCACGGTTTCCAACGTGCCGTCGTGACGGTCGGCGAGGGTTTTGAGGATGTTCAGGCCCCAGCCGTGCTCGGGAAGGCGGTCGCCGCGCGAACGGCGCGGAGCGCGACGGGTCTCGCCAGGTTCAGCCGGCGCGCAACTGTTCTCCATCCGCACTGCCAGATAGCCGGCATCCACACGTGCTTTCAGCTTGATGAACCGCGCGCCCTCCGGCACCTTGCCGCATGCGCTGACAGCGTTGTCCAGCAGGTTCGAGAACACCGCGCACAGCTCCACGCTCGGCAGAGAGACATCGTCGGCCAGCGCCAGATCGAGCTCGAGTCGAATGCCTCGCTCCGCACATACGGCAGCCTTCATCGAGACGAGGGCATCGACCACCTGGTGCTCGCACGAGCGCTTGCAGGACGAATCCATGATGCCGACCGCCTTCATCAGCCCCCGCGATGCCTGTTCGGCCTCTTGCCGTTGCAGCAGATCGTCCACCGCCGCTAGCTCGCGTGCGACGTCTTCGCGAACGCGGCGCGCTTCGTCGATGTCCGCCGATAAACGCCGCAAATACCGTTCCTGCGCTTGCAACTGCTCTTCCAGCAGACGCACACGCTCGCGGGACAGCTCGCGCTTCTCGGACTCCTCCAACGCTTTGAACAGCACGAGATCGACCGGTCCGCACAGGGCGCCCACGACCGCGACCAGCGCGAACATCCAAAAAGGCAGCTCGTAGGCAATCGCATAATAAAAGAGGAACGCAACGATGCACAGCTGGCTGAACGGGAACAAAAGGTTAATCAAAAGACGCGTCGGGGGCACGCCGCGCAGCCGGCGCGCCAGCACCGCCATAATCGCGCACATCAGCAGCAGCACGCCTACCGCGATGATCATCCGCACGATCATAAGACTGCCTCCTCGCTTCGGCGGGTATCGTTAAGCACCTCGGCCATGCAGGCAAGATGTTCGTGGGCCTCTTGAAAGTTGCCGCGTTCCGACAGGGCAAGCACCACCTGTACGTGGTTGCCCATATCGTGCCGCACCTTCAAGGTATGCTCAATGTCCGAAACGAACTCCCCGCAACGCGCGAGATACCGATCCAGCTGCTCTTCGAGCATCGTCGCACGGACATCGTCGCGCCGCTTTTGGGCGAAGCGACCCATAGCCTCAAACAGCAGCAGATCGACCGCGAAACCGACAAGCGCCAGCACCACGCTTGCGCCGTAATACGTCATCGATTCCTGGATGTAGCCGAGCGGTAAAAGGATCATCACGTTCACCAGAACAAGCTGTACCAAGGAAAAAAGCACGGGCAGCCATTCGCCCATTCCCCGTTCCTGAGCGCTGCCGAAACGGTTCAGCAGCATGCAGAGCATCGCGAGAAGCGGAACGAGCAGAGCCATATGAGCCGCATGAGTCAGGAAAAAAGCGCCAAGATGCGTTCGAACGGCCTCGTAATCGGCGACCGGCGTGCCGGTCATCGACATCCACAGGGCGCCGCCGGGCAGCTCCGCGAAGAAAAAGCACCAGATGCGCCAGCGTCACGACGAGAATCCTGCGCGCGAGGCTTCCCTGCGATAGGAATATGGGAATGAGGGCGAGCGGCACGGAGGCCGCCAATCTGAACTCGACGCTCATGCTTGAACGAAACGAGGAGATAAGCAGCACGAAAACAAGTTCCAGCACCCAGAACAGGTAGAGCCTGCGAATATTGAGCATCTTGGTGAGCGCATAGGCGAACACCAATTGCACGGGAACGACCCCGATGATGTCGAGGAGAGCATCGGGCATACGAGAGCCTCGCCGTCCTACAGCTTGGATTGCACGCGCGAGAAGACAGCTTCGCGCACGAATTTGCGGCGCTTCTGGCTCACAGGCACAACCTGGTTCGACGAGAGCACCACGCTGTCCGCTTTGAGCTCCTTGACGTGATCCATGTTTACCAGGAAGCTCTTATGGCATTGGATGAACGAAGCGGGCAGCTCGGCAGCGAGGTCGGACAACGACGCGTACGCTTCGATCTCCTCGGCTCCCGCATGGATGCGTACTTTGCGCCGATCGCTTTCGATATAGCTGATCCTGCTCGGCTCGACAAGCACTACCCTGCTTCCAAGCCGAACGCTCAGGGGCTTGCTCGAGTCGGCCTCGAGCCGCTCGAGCGCGCGGCTCAGCGCGTCGTCCAAGTCGTCCTGCGCGAACGGCTTTACCAGAAAATACAGATGCTCTGTGCGGTACACGCTCGTGCAGTATTCGACGAAGCCGGTGACGTAGATCACCTGCGTGCCGCACCCTGCGGGGAAATACCGCTTCACGAGGTCGATGCCGTTCGCGTCTTCCGAGCCCAGCTCGATATCCATCACGAGAACGTCAATGGCCGGTTCCTCCGCAAGACGCGCCGTCAAAGATTCGGCGTCGACAACATGCTCGATGGCGAGCTCGCCGCCACGCGGGGAGCATTCGATCATGCTCCGGATGATCTCGGCTTGGGCGGCATCGTCTTCTACTATTACGACCTGGTACATGGCATCGGCTAACGTCTCTGGTTTGCATGGAGGGGATAAGCGTGCTGCGCTCCACGAGATTATATACGATGAAGCTTTTGCCCCTTCCGGGTTTTTCGGTCACTTCGGCAAATATAATGACCGAAACGATGATATATGATCACGGGCGCGCACATAGTCGCCTCTCTCGGCAAGCGCCATAGCCGCATGAGCCTGGTTTCGCACGTCGTGGCGCATCCTCGCCGTCTGCTCGACCTCCAAGACGAACGCATTGCACTGCGCAAGACACGCATCCAGCTGACCCTGCAACAGCGCGGCTCGCTGATCCTCATGCCGCTTGCGAGCGTAGCGGTCCATCGAAGCGAACAGCATCGCATCCACGACGAAGCACCCGATCGCAAGCACCGACATGCCGTAGAAGAGCACGCTGGAACCCAGGCGGGCATACACCCTGCAATCAGGGGAACCTCAGCAGAAGAGCCTGCACGACCGGAAACCAGAGGAACAGCCGCAAATTCATCGATCCCGCAGACTCGCCGCGTTGTAGAGCGAGGCGCAGCGCGGCGAACAGCGCTATCATCAAGACGAGATGGGCCGCGTGCATAATCGCGAACTCTCCGAGATGCGCCCGCGTATTGTCGTAATCGATGATGTCGATTCCCGTCATGCCGTACCACAACGCCGTCCCCAGCACTTCGGCGATCATGATTGCCACGTTCATGAGCGCAATGACGAACACTTTTCGCGCAGGACGCTCGTCTGCCATGAGGAAGGGCAGCACGCCTCCCGTGAACACGAGGTAGGCGAAGCGCATCCCTGTTCCCGCATCGCCGCGCGTCAACACTACCACGAGCATGCAGCTTGACATAAGAAGGTAGAATGCGGCCCTGTTGCGCATATGCAGCACGCGGCTCCAGGTGTAGATGATGACCGCTTCCACCGGAGCAGTGCCCAGTACGTCGAGCATCGTGTTCGACAGATGCATACCCTCTAAGCCTCCAGAGAGGCGACAACACAAGGCACGACGAGGGTGCTCATTGTTCGCAGGTGGGCGGCTTTGGCGGATGCATCCGCGATCATCGAAACTCCTTCAACCGGGTCTGTCCCCAGCAGGGTACCACGCCAACAGCGCTATAAACTGATGCCGTAGGTCATATGCATCATGTAGAACGCGAAACGCATCACGAAGATGCCGGCGAACACCAGCGCAGACGCGATGGCGGCCGATGCAACCGAGATGCCGCGCCCGCGCATGAGCGGAAGAGCGTCCACTGCAACCCCGGCTACCGCAAGCAGGAAGAAAACCGTCGCCATCGCGCCATACGTCGGTACAAGCTGTTCTGCGGACACAAGGTAGTTTCTCATCGTAAGTACGCTCATGCCTTGGGCGACGTACACGCCCGCATTCGCTAGGAGAACTGCGGACGAGAGGGCGAGCAGCATCCCGCCCACCCGGCTTTCTAACGGCGACCACCGCGAGAACCGCAAGCAGAAAAGAGTCAGAACCGGGCCGCCCACCAGCGCGTTCAAGCACAACGCGACGGGAACGAAGGGCGTGTCCCAGGTGACCACCGTCCTGCTGGCGTAGGCGAACGCCACCGAGATCAGGAACGCGAGCGATGCGACCATGGCCGCTCCCAGCAGCACGTTCAGCACCCGCTGGCGCGCATGCTCGGCGAACTGGTAGAGCCAATGAAGACCCGATATGCCCAGGAACAACACGGCCGCGCACACTTCGTTCGATAGCGGGCTCGCACCTACACGCGAGAACACGTACAGCGCGTTATCGGGATTGCCCAAATGCGTAGCCGAGGCGACGAGCCCCACCAGCGTCACGAGAAACGGGATGAGAAGCGCACCGCTCAGCCGCTTGCGCTCGTCGCCCTGCGCGCGCAGCGCCGCCATGCCCATGATGACGTACGCCACCGCGCCCGACGGGGCCAGCGTGGTGAACAACACGAGCGTGATCTCGTTGAGCGCGGTGGCAAAGCCGGTCATCGCCAAAGCCTACCGATAGAAGCGCGGATACGTCACGTCGATGTCGCGTGCTTGCTGAATGCCTTCGAGCGAGGCCTTCGCAAGCCGGGCGAGCCCTTCATAGAACGGGTGATCCGCCGCCTCGGACCAGCTGGTCGAGGAAGTGCGACGACCAGGTAAGCAGATGGATTTGCAAGAATTCGTCCAGGTCGTCGGGCTGGTTGCGCGCAAGGTAGGACATGAGCGCCAGCATGAGGCCGATCGTGATCCTCGGGGGTTCGCTCATCGGTCGTGCGCCTCACGCCGTGCGCGCGCATCCACGCGCGCAGCTCCAACGTGCCCTCGCCGAACACCACGCATTTCCGCGGTCGGTGTACACCGAGCCCCCAGGGGCCGGGGCCGCTTCGGAGCGGGACCGACGAACAGACGGCGGTACTCCCACACGAGGTCGTCGGCGTCGATGCCGTCGGCCAAACCGTTCACCATCAAGCTCAAAGCGTGACGCGCTTCAGCCCCGTCGGCGAAAGGCCACGCATCAGCCGCTTCCTGTGCACGGAGCTGCGCCACCGCCTGAAACGCAGCGCCCGCCGTGCCGGTGCGGGGGATCTTGCAAGAAAAACGGGGCGAGCGTCTCGCCCACGAAAGACACGGCCTCGAGTTCCGCCTTGACGGCATCCATGCGATCGTCCATAGGTGCTCCCCTCACACTAGTTCGCGAATATTGCAAACCGCGCCTTCCGCAAGCACGCGGCTCTCGTCCTCTTCCAAAGCGCACAGGAAGGCTCAACACCAAACTTAAGGTGCGGTTTTCGATGAATCGGGAAGCGGGGGCATGTCGGCGACACGACCGTGACGCGCCCGCAAATCGGAGATAGGCCCGAACTCAAGCGCCCGCAGCGGACAAGCTTCCACGCAGACGGGAGCGCTCCCTTCTCGCGCACGTTGAGAGCATCCGTCGCATTTCACGCTGTGCCCCACGGTCCGATCGACCTTGGGCGCATGGTACGGACACGACAGCGCACAGTAGCCGCAGCCGATGCACCGATGCTCGTCCACGCTCACGAGTCCCAGCTCGTTCTTGCCCATGGCACCCTGGGGCATACTTCCATACAGGCGGGGCTCGCGCAATGATTGCACGCCGAAGACACGTAGAACGCGAAGCAATCCTGCGCCCAGCACCCGCGCTCGTCCTTCGACCAGCTGCCGCCGACAAACTCATACACCTGGCGAAACGACACGGAGGCGTCCAGATTGCGGTAGTCTTTGCACGCGAGCATGCACGTTTTGCAGCCCGTGCATCGTTTCGCGTTGAAGTAGAAACCGAATTGCTCCACCGTGTCCTCCCCCGATCGTCGGCCATGCCGACGCGCCGCGCGTCCCCCTGCAGCGCACCGGGTGCCGCGCCGTCAGACCGCGCGGCACCCGCTTGATACTGCTCAGAAGATTCTACGCGATCTCGCGCTCGTTGAGCACCGACCCCGTCGCATCTCCAGCCGGCTTCGCGTTCACCGGCTCGGTGATCACGATGTTCGGCTTCGTCTCGTCGGCGCTGGGCAGCGGGGCGATGTCGGCCATCTCGCCGTACTTCTGGCGCAGCTCGGAGATCTCGCCGAAGTCGAGC
>ENA-OQJM01000266-OQJM01000266.1-human-gut-metagenome-genome-assembly--contig:-NODE-266-length-12947-cov-2.641420_pt1 | contig 12947 bp, 12 predicted proteins | sample MGYA00242607_ERZ504773 | MGnify/ENA primary metagenome ERZ504773 (study PRJEB26092, sample SAMD00036355) | human gut metagenome | host: Homo sapiens | study: EMG produced TPA metagenomics assembly of... | reverse complement strand
GGGCTCCGGGCTTCAAACCGCGGATGACCAGCGAGTGGCCGGCGCGCTTGTTGAGCAGCGCGACGATCTGCTTGTCGATCTCGTCGATCTTGGCACGATGTTCTTGGATCTCCGCCAGGGAGCTGTCTCTCTCAGACATCGGCTTTTCCTCTCATGACTCTCATGCTTTAACGTGCGGTTCGACCCGCTGCCTCGCGCGAAAGCGGCGATGTTCTCGGGCGACACGTGTGCTGACATGATAGCAAAAGCGGCGCGCCCGATTGCCATGCCGGCCGAATTAGCGAGGAAGTTCATGGGATATCGCGGTCGGCGCATGCCGAAAACCGATGGAAGGGCGAAGCTGCAAGCCGCTCGGCGCCCCGGCTCCCGTTGACGGTGTACACTGGAAACGCGCGCCTCGCTGCTGCGCCGAATCCGAACCTATTGAGAGGGAAGCCTCGTTGATCTCGCAATTCGCCGACATATTCGTGCAGATGGTCGTCCTGTTCGCCGTGGGCGCGACAGGTTACGCCGCCAAGCGGCTGAACCTCATGGACGAGGACTTCGACAAGAAGTTCTCGAAGCTCATCCTGAATACGGCGCTGCCGGCGCTTATACTGGCCTCCGTGCTGACCGCCGAAACGCTGCCCTCGGCGACGAAGATCCTCTGGACCGCGGGCGTTTCGTGCGCCAGCTACGTGGTGCTCGTCGCAATCGGATTCTCCATCACGGCCGCGCTGCGCGTGCCCGACGGACGCAAAGGCGTCTTCCGGTTCATGATGGTGTTCGGCAACACGGGCTTCATCGGCTTCCCCGTGACGGCGGCTGTTTTCGGCGCGGAGGCGCTCATCTACACGACGGTGTTCAATCTCGCGTTCAATGCGCTCGTCTTCACGCTGGGCGTGTGGATGCTCGCCACGGACAACAAATACGGCGTGAAGATCAAGATGAGCCCGAAGTCGTTCCTCTCGCCGTGCATCGTGGCCAGCGTCGCGTCAATCGCGCTGGCGTTCGCCGGCATCCACGGCGTGCCGGTGCTCGGCGAGGCGCTGGACACCCTGGGCTCGCTCACCACCCCGGCGGCTATGCTCATCATCGGCTCGTCGCTGGCCAACGTGCCGGCGCGCCAGCTGGTGGGCGGGCCGCGCCTCATGGCGGCCGCGCTCGTGCGCCTGTTGGTCGCGCCAGCGCTCGTATGGCTGCCGCTGCATTTCCTCGTGAGCGACCCCGTGCTGCTGGGCGTGATCGTGCTGCTGTCGGCCATGCCGGTGGCCACGAACGGCACCATGCTGTGCTACCAGTACGGCGGCGACAGCAAGACCATGGCGCAGGGCACGTTCGTAACCACGCTGGGCGCCGTGTTCACCATCCCGCTGCTCGCCGTGCTGTTCATGGCGTAGCGGGGCGCAGCGATAGGCGGCTGACGTCCCCGCCCTGCCGTCTATCGCGCGCGGGACGGCAGGGCAGGGACGTCGGGACGCGTTCTCGCCCCAAAGCCTCGGTTTCGGCTGCGAAAACGCGGCTTTCGGGCGACAACGTAAAGCGGCGCGCCCGAAGGCGCGCCGCGAACCGTGCGATATCTGTATGCACGACCTTTACGGCAGCATGCCCATGCTTTCGAAGACGAAGTAGCCCAGCACCAGCACGCCCACAACGGCAAGCGCGATAACCAGCGTGCGGCGACGAGAGCGTGCGCGCGTGCGCTCGTAATCGGCTCGCGACACGCGGCGCGGCGTGGGAGCGGATTCGCCTTGAACGCTGGGGCGACGACCCGGTTCAGTCTGACGGGAGCGGCCGTACGAGGAGCGGGAAAAACGCTCGGTGCTCGCAGGGCGCCGTTGAGGGCTGCGTTTGTTGTCCATTGCGCCATTTTCGCGGCAGCGCTCTACCCGCGCAACCGCCTCCATCGGTTTACTAGGAAAAGCCCACAGGGCAGCGCAGCGGAAGCGGTGTCATCCCGAGCGAGCACCAGGTTGACGCCGCACCGGCGAGCTTCCCGCTACCTGTGCACTCCCAGCTTCTTGACCATGGCGTCGTTCGCATCTTGCTCGACGGCGTCGTCGAGCGGCGCCAACTCGATGGCCGGCTGGCCCGTTCGCGATGCGAAACGTTGGAGAGCGCGTGCGAGCAAATCGTCCGCAACCTCGGGGTTCTTCGCCAGCAGCGGGCCATGCAGATACGTGCCCACCACGTTCTTGTAGCGCACGCCGTCCTGCTTGTCGGCATCGTTGTTGCCGTGCCCCGTGGAAGACGCCACGGCGCCGAAGGGCTCGACGCCCGCGCCGAGGTGCGTGCGTCCCGCATGGTTCTCGTAACCCACGACAGGGCGCTTCGCCAGCGGCGAGGTCAGCACGATGTTGTCGATGAGCCGGTCGCCGGAGCCGCCCGCCGCACGCTCGGTGGTCATGTCGACGATGCCCAGGCCCTGCACCACCTCGTCGCCCAGCAGCCACTCGTGGCCGAGAATCTGGTAGCCGCCGCAGATGGCCAGCAAGACGCCGCCGTCCTCCACGTAGGCATGCAGCTGCTCGCGCATGTTCATGAGCTCGGCCGACGCCAGGCGCTGCTCGCGGTCGGGGCCGCCTCCCAGCATGACGAGGTCGACGCCGGAGAGGTCGATGGCCTGGCCGTGGTTGACGCGCTTGACCTCCACGGGGATGCCGCGCCAGCGCAGGCGCTGTTCGAGGATGCGCACGTTGCCACCGTCCCCGTACAGGTTGAGCAGGTCGGGGAAGAGGTGCGCGATGGTGAGGGAGGCGGCGGGCGCAGGAGTCTCCCCCTCTCCTGGCGCGGAGACGGAACGGTCGCCCCCACAGCCATCGCCCGCGCCATGGGGGCGGGGGAAGCCCTCATCCGTGCCATGCGGGTTGGCGGAATCCTCGGCCGCGGCGCCCGCCGCGCCGTGGCTGGTCAGCACCGCATGCACCGGGGGCAATGCGGTGTAGTTCGCGATCAGGTACGCGTTTTCTTCGGCCGACAGGCTGGCTATGCGCGCCAGCAGGTCCTCGGCATCCGCAACCACCTGCGATTCGATGCCGGCATACTTCAAGCGCACCTGCATGTCGTTCGCGCGCAAGCCGCCCGCGAACACGGTGAGCTTGGCCGGATCGTCCGCCAGCTCCTCGAAGTCGATATCCCACAGCCACGACACGTCGCGGCCATCGCCCTCCTTGTCGTTCACGAAGAAGGCTACCACCTTGTCACCCGCGTCCTGCGCCACGATCTTGAGGTTCTGATTGAAGCCGGTGGGGTTCTTCGCGAGGTTCAGCAGCACGCGCCGACCGGCGATGTCAAACGTTTGCAGGCGCCCGTTCTGCGGGTCGAAGGCGTCGATGGCCTTCTGCAACGCGGGAAGCGGGCAACCGGCGAGGCCGGCCGCGGCAGCGGTTGCCAGCAAGTTGTACACCATGTACGCGCCGGTGTACGGCGCGGCGATCGAACCCGCGGCTGCCCCCTCGCCGTCCCGACGCACGTCGAACGACAACCCGTTCAGGCCCAGCTTCACGCCCGTTGCCGCGAAGTCCAGGGCGGAACGCGCGAACCCGCAGGTGGGACACGAGAACGATCCCAGTTGCCCGTACTGGCGATAGTCGTATTCCAACATGGACGAGCAGCGCTGGCACATCTGCGCGTCGGCCACCGAATTCTGCGGCAGCCCCAGGTCCTCGTCCACGCCGAACGCGATGGAGGGGTTCGCCGCGCGCTCGGCGATGCGGACGCACAGCGGGTCGTCGGCGTTGTACACCAGCACCGTGTCCGGCGACTTCTCCAGCGCGCCCACGATGCTGTCCTGGATGCGGTCGATCTCGCCCACGCGGTCCAGCTGGTCGCGGAACAGGTTGAGCAGCACCACGTAGGTGGCCTGCAGCTGCGGCAGGATCTTCGCCAGCCACAGCTCGTCGCACTCGAACACGCCCCAATCCGACGGGCCGGCGTGCAGCAGCGACGTCGCCACCCCCGAGTCCAGGTTCGCGCCGGTCCGGTTGCACACCACGCGCTGGCCCGCCAGCTCAAGCGCGTCGGCCAGCAGGTTCGTCACCGTGGTCTTTCCGTTCGTTCCAACCACGCACACCGAGCCCTGCTCCAGCTTCGGCGCGAGGTCGGCAATGTAGACGCGGATCCACGTACAGCGCGATTTTGCCCGGGAAGTTCGCGGCGGGACGGCGGAACACGTTTTTGAGACCCCACGTTGAAACGGCGCTGACGGCGCGCGCGCCGGCGAACTGCAAACCCATAGGTCATTCCTTTCGATCACGTTGCGTTCAGTATAGTGGTTCCACCGCACCCCGCACGCCGCCCCCGCCCGCACTGACACCCGCCCTCCATACAAATTTCAGGACGAGCAGCGCCAGCGCAAAGCTCACTCGTCACCCCTCGTCAACCTAACAGCCGCTTCAACCAAAAGAAGAACCGCGCCCCGATTTATCCTCAACTAAGCTTGATGCCGCTATACTGATGAGATAAGGTGATTGTGCAGCCGTCGGCCGAAGCACGCGGCCGCATGCACCCGGCGACCCAGGAAGGTTATGCCCGAACGCAATTACGACGACGCTTTTTTCCAGCATTCGAATGACGAGCGAGCTTCCCGTCGTTCCGATGAGTCGACTTCTCCAGGTTCACGACCACACCAGTACAACACCAGGCAAACCGCACGTTCCACTGCCGCCCGCTCCCGCCTGAACGCAACACAGCAGCAACCGCGCAATGCGGCATCCTACCAGAAACCAGGACGTTACCATCGACCGCCGGGCCCCGAACAACCGAGGCGGCGCGCTGTTGGAATCATTGCCAGCCTGCTCGTAGTGGCCGCTTTCGCCGTTGGAGGGTACTTCGTCGTGCAGAGCCTGCCTGCCTCCATAACCCTCAATGGAGCCAACCTGGAAGTAGGCGGTCACAAGACGTTGGAAGACGCGCTGCGCGCCAGCGGCATCAAGCCGAAACCCGGCGATTTCGTTGCCGTGGACGGCTCGGTGATCGAAGCAGGAAAGGGCGAGCCGTTTCACGCCACCGTCAACGGCGAAGTCGCTACCGACATGGATACGAAGCTGAACAACGGCGACGTGGTCGAACTGGGCGACGGCAGCGCCATCGAAGAGCCGAGCGAAACCGCCGAGGAAAGCATCCCCTACTCGATCGAAGAGGAAGGGCGCGGACCTATCCACGTGCTCGAGGGGCAAGGCGCCGACGGATTGAAGCGCACGAAAACCGGCTCGGTCTCCGGCCTGACGACGGAAGAAGTCGTGCAGGAGCCTTCCAACGTGGTGCGCCGAAACGTTTCGCCGCAGGTAGGCGAGGACAAAGTGGTGGCACTCACGTTCGACGACGGCCCCTGGCCCGAATCCACCGCCGCAGTGCTCGACGTGCTGGCCGACCAAGGGGCGAAGGCCACATTCTTCACCGTGGGCAATCGCATCGACGGAGAAGGCGTCGACCTCGTAAAGCGCGCAGCAGCCGAAGGCCATCAGATATGCTCGCACTCGTTCGACCACGCGGCGGGCGACGGTCAAAGCGTGAACCTCGGCTACATGACGCCTGAGGATCAGGTCGCCGAAGTGCAGAAGGGCTACGAAGCCATCGAAGCCGCCACCGGCGCCGAAGCCAGCCATGTATTCCGCACGCCGGGAGGCAACTACGGCGAAGGCGTCATGCGCAATGTCGGGCCGCTGATCAGCGCGGAAATCGGCTGGAACATCGACTCGCAAGACTGGCGCAAGCCCGGAGCCGCCGCCATCGCCAACCAGGTGAAAAACGCCTGGCCGGGCGCCATCGTGCTCATGCACGACGGAGGCGGCGACCGATCGCAAACGGTCGAGGCGCTCAAAGACGCGCTCCCCTATCTCAAGTCGCAGGGCTACCGCTTCGTCACCATGGACGAGCTGCTCGGCTATCCGCTCTCCTAAACCTCGCTTCTGCCGCTCGCCGGACGAAGGCCTCCTTTGATCTTCTTCGGGATCGTTCGCCGCGAGACGTCGTGCCTTTGGCGACAAACATCATCGAAACCACCTGTTTCCTCAACATAGACATTGCTATAGTAAAGTACGTGGGCCGCGCATGGGTGCGACCGTTTCAGAAAGAGGGGTCGGCGGTGCTTCATGGACGTTAGCCAAATCGTTGCCGTTGCTGTGTTCGTCGTGGTCATGATCACCATCATGACCGAGAAGCTGCACCGGTCGCTCGCGGCCATCACGGGCGCGATGATCGTGTTGGCCCTGCATGTCATGCCGTTCGACGCGGCCATGGAGCACATCGACTTCAATACCCTGGGCGTGCTGCTGGGCATGATGCTGTTCGTGTCGGTAGTGAAGCTGTCGGGTGTGTTCGAGTTCCTTGCCATCAAGTGCGCACGACTTGCAAAAGGCGACCCTTGGAAGATCATGCTACTGTTCGTGCTGCTCACGGCCGTACTTTCAGCATTCCTGGACAACGTGACCACCGTGCTGCTCATCGGGCCCATGACGCTGACCGTATGCAAACTGCTCGACGTCAACCCCATCCCGTTCTTCATGACCGAGATACTCGCGTCGAACATCGGAGGCACCGCAACGCTCATCGGCGATCCGCCCAACATCATGATCGGCTCGGCAGCCGGATACTCGTTCTTCGACTTCATCCTGTACGATGCGCCCGCCGTGGCGATTATCCTCGTCGCGATCCTCGGCGTGTTCTACGCGCTATACGGCCGCAAGATGAACGTGGACGACGAGCACAAGGCCCGCATCATGGAGCTGGACGAGCACGCGCAGATCAAGAACCGGCGGCTGCTGAAGCAAAGCGTGGTGATGACCGCCCTGGTGGTGGTCGGGTTCATGGCGCATGGCGCGTTGGGGCTGGAATCGTGCATTATCGCGCTAGGCGCCGCGGGCATCATCATGCTGATCTCGGGCGAAAGCATCGAGGAAGCGCTGTCGAACGTGGAGTGGACCACGCTGTCGTTCTTCGCCGGCCTGTTCGTCATCGTGGGCGCGCTGGCCGAGACCGGCGTCATCGGCATGCTGGCGAACGGGTTGATCGACGCAACCGGCGGCAACGTGTTCATCACCATGCTGGTGCTGCTCATCGGCTCGGCCGTGATCTCCAGCTTCCTGGACAACATCCCGTTCGTGGCCACGATGATCCCCATCCTGCTGGCCATGGAATCCACCGGCATGGACGTCACGCCGCTGTGGTGGGCCGTGTCGCTGGGCGCCTGCCTGGGCGGCAACGGCACGCTCATCGGCGCCAGCGCCAACGTGGTGCTGTCCGACATCAGCAAGAAGCACGGGTACGAGATCACGTTCGCGAAGTTCTTCAAGACCGGCTTCCCCATCATGCTGCTCACCATTTTGATAGCCGGCGTATACCTGGTGGTGCGCTTCCCTCCAGCGTAAGCGCACGGGCGCGAGGCGCAACCGACACGAGCGAAAAACTCGCCTCAACCCCTTGCAGGAGCGCGGGGGTTCGGATATACTGCTTACTCGCGCTTCGCTTAGAAGCCGTATGCCAACGTGGCTCAGCTGGTAGAGCAACGCACTCGTAATGCGTAGGTCAGCGGTTCGAATCCGCTCGTTGGCTCCAGAAAAAGAATGCAGGTCAGGCGATGAGAGTTGCCTGACCTGCTTTTGTTTCCGGAGTTTTTCTTTCAGCGCCCTGGAAGGAGATGAGCTCATGTCCAAAGCGAACGGCAGCGAGGCGCTCGTCGCTGAACAGCTCTCCAAAGATCGCGCCGTCATCGAGCTATGCAGACGATCGCTCGTCAACCATTTCGTAGTGCGGGACATGGATGCCGCCTTAGCTTATATGGCCGACGATGTTGAATGGCTGGGTCCGTTCAGCTGTCAAACCGCCTCGGACAAGAAGACCATGGAAGACATCCTACGACCCGAGTACAGCATACGGCTCGCATTGGCAGACGAGCGTTGGCGCGCCCGTAAACGCGCCAACACCTGGATCGTCTCGGCACGCTATACGCTGCTCGTCGTGTCGGCCGGCGGAGAGCGCAGCATGCCGTTCAAGCAACATGCTACCTACGTATGGGCCCCTACGCCGGACGGACCTCGCATCGTGCATCTGCACGTGTCGAACGCCACCGATGCGAACCCGCTCTTGCCTTCGCTCGATCCTGGCCAGAACGCCATCGAATTCCTGTACGAGCACTTCGATGCCCAGGGATCCGGCGCCGGCAAGCTCAGCTTCCGAGACACGGACGGAGACGTTCACGTTCTGCATCCCAACGAACTGTACGCTATAGAATCCGACGGTCCACGCTGCGTCATCAGGCATGCGCACGGAAAGTTCGCGGTGCGAGGCGCCTTGGCAAGCCTGGAAAAGGAACTGCCTGCAAAGGACTTCCTTCGCTTGCACCGCAGTTGTCTGGTGCATCGCGGGCGCATCGCCAGCATCGAGGATCATCAGGCGCTGCTCGACGACGGCTCCTCCTACCCCATCGCGGAGCGACGCAGCCGGGAGATCAAGCAATCGTTCGAACTGACCTTGTAGCACACCTCGTCGCGCGACGCCGACCTCTCCCGCGCAACATGCCAGAGCAATCTGCCGACCGCTGCGTTCGTTGCGTTTGAACGGGCATTCGTTCTCAGGGGATCGCTCTTTGCCGGCGGTTCGATCTATAATCCAGTGGTATATGGGGATTTCGGAATAGGAATGTTCCGCAATGCGATCGGAAGGGCGGCGATTCGATCATGATAGACGACGAAAAGCTCGCCGCCTGTTTTTCCGACAAAGGTATGGAGCTTGACGATGACGACCTCGACCAGGCATCGGGCGGTATTAGCTGCCCCGACCAGATCGTCTTCTTCTGCACCAGATGCCATGAAGCGAAAACGGTCACGAAAACCAGCAGCGCGCTGATATGCCCCGATTGCGGTACGCCGTTCGGAGCCTCAACTTCTCCGAATCCCGATCCAACGTAGGGAGAACCAAGGGACGGTACCGGCAATGGCAAGAGCGACGGGCGTTGAGAAGCCGTATGACAAGCTCTTCCACCGATGGGACTCTTCGAAAGAGGTCGTTCGTTTCGTTTGAAGGGGCGTTCGTTCCGCGCATCTGAAAATCGTCCTGCTACCCGGTTACAATCTCGCATGCTTCATTATTTCGACCCTGCCAATGAAAGAGGAACCGCATGTCGACGATACGCACGTTTGCACGATCCCATCCGCTGCTCGTAACCGCCGTCGGGCTCGCCATCGGACTGGCCGTGATCTGGTTCGTGCCATCCGACGGGTCTTTGGCGAACATGATGTTCATTCGCCTGGGATTGACCATCGTCATGTTCGCCATCATGGCCGTCGCGGCAGGATGCAACATCATCGTGCCCAACGCCAAAAGCATCGGCCTCTCGTTCAAGAAGTCTATCTACCCGTTGGTCGTAGCGCTGGTCATGGGCGTGTTCGTTCTGCTCGGCACCGCAATGAAAAACGAGGGGATGGTGTCCGACTGGCCCTTGCAGCTGGCGCTGGTCATCATGCTCTGCCTGCTTGTGGGCACGTTCGAAGAGGGCTTGTTCCGCGGCATCGTTTTCAGCGGGCTGCTGGCTCGTTTCGGCGAGACGCGTCGAGGTCTGATCGGAGCCGTGATAGTCTCATCGCTGATCTTCGGCTTCGTCCATGTGACGCCGTCCATCATGAACGGCCAAGTGGTCACCGGTTTGGACATGGCCCAAGCGGCGCTCAAAACCCTGCAAGCCGGCATCCTGGGCGCGTTTCTGGCCGCCCTGTTCCTGAAAACGCGTAACATCTGGGGCATCGCGCTGGTTCATGGCCTCAACGACCTTTTCGTGATGCTGGGCGACGCGCTTTTTTCCGGCACCACGTCCACCACGTACGTCAACAACGACGCGATGATGGCCAGCGCATCAGTCGTCATGTACGGGGTGTTCTTCCTGCTGTACATCCCCATCATCGTCTCGACGGTGCGCATGCTCAAGCAAGTCGAAGTCCCCTGCAAAGGCCCCTTTGCCGATAGGTGGTCTTGAGCGACTTTGAATCCGCGCGAAGCCCCAACGGCTTCGCGCGCTATCTTTACTCGCGAAAACGACCGCCTTTCCACCTAAGGTTCACGCTCTTTCTCGCGTTGCTGCGCTAACTCGGATCACCGTCCTTCTTCGTCCTCCTTACGCTTCCGCTAACGGAATAAGCGCCGAGCGTTACCGGTGGTACTATCGCCGGACGACCCGACCGAAGGCAACCGGAGGAGCGCGCCATGAAACCTTACTACGAAGGCTGGTACATGAAACAGCAGCAAGGCGAAGACGTGCTGGCCGTGATACCGGGGCGCGCGCAGGACTCCGCATTCATCCAGGTGGTCTCCAACCGCGGCTCGCGCTTCTTGCCGTACCCCCTGGAGGCGTTCGACCGCACCGACGGCAGCATGCGAATCGGCGACAGCTTGTTCACGCCGTACGGAATGCAGCTGCGCATCGACGAACCGGATTTCGAGTTGGTAGGAAGCGTTCGCTACGATCATCTGCTGCCGCTGCGCTCGGACATCATGGGGCCGTTCGCCTACGTGCCCATGGAAACGAGCATACCGTGTTCAGCATGCGGCACCAGGTGACCGGATCGATCCGCCTCAACGGTGACGCGCTAGATATTCGCAACGGCATCGGCTATATGGAAGGCGACCGCGGCCACACGTTTCCCCGCAGCTATTTCTGGATGCAGTGCCTCGACGTTCGACAAGACGCCTCCGTCATGCTGGCCATCGCCGAAATACCGCTGGGTCCGATCCGCTTCACCGGCTGTATCGGCATAGTCGCGCTCGGCGAGACGGAATACCGCTTCGCCACGTACCGGGGCGTGCGCATCGTGGAGCATACGCCCACGATGGCGGAAGTGCGGCAGGGCGATATGAGCCTGCGGGTGGAGGTGCTTGACGATCGCGGGCACAAGCTGCAAGCACCCGCCCAGGGTCTGATGGATCGCACGATTCACGAAAGCCCTTCCGTACCCGCGCGTATCCGCTTCGTCAAGGGCGGCGAACCTCTTTTGGACGAGATGGAGTCCCAAACAAGCTACGAATTCGTTTCCCCGCTTCGGCGTAGGGACCGGACGCCCCTTTGCGTGCCTCGCGGAGCCGATCCCCGCCGCGTTCGCCCGCACGACGCTGGTATACTGGGCGTATCGAGCAACCTTCGCGAGAGAGGATGCACCATGCTGTACGACAATATTATGATCCCCTACGACGGATCGGCTTCGTCCAAAGCAGCCCTTGCGGAAGCGGTGCGGTTCGCGAAGGACGACCCCGGACTGACCCTTCGCATCGTCCAGATCATTGACACCGATCAGCTTGCCATCGACAAGCTGGAAGCCGAAGGGCGCGACGAACAGACCGTCGCCTCGTCGGCGATGCTCCAGAAAACCTACGAGGAGGTCACCGAGGAAGCCAGCAAGGCGCTGCATCGCGAAATAGACCCGCTGCTGAGCGGCCTCATGAACAAAGTGTACATCGAGCTTTTGCAGGAAACGCAGCCGGGCGGGCAAATCGTGACGTACGCCATCGACAACTTGTGCGACCTCATCGTCATGGGCTCGCGGGGTCTGGGCGCGTTGCGCGGCATTTTGGGCAGCGTCAGCAGCTACGTGCTGCGCAACGCCGACGTTCCGGTGCTCATCGTCAAGGAAGGCACGAACGAGTAGGACGAGCTGTCATCCCGAGCGAGCGGCGCCCAGGGGCTGTTGATGGTTTCTTGACATTCTCGTGCTATGCTCCTCCGTATATGCGCGGCAAGACGAATGCGGAGGAGCGAGAAGAACGTGAGCGAACAGAAAGCGGCCATCGAGCGGAACGGCGAGGCCACGCTGCTGGTGGTCGACGACGAGCCGGAAATCGTCGCGCTTTTGGACGAGTACTTCACGGGTTTAGGCTACCGCGTGCTCACCGCCGAAGACGGGGCAACCGCGCTCAAACGCGCCGAACAGAGCCCCGACCTCATCGTGCTGGACGTGGGCATGCCGCTTATGGACGGCTACGCCGTGTGCCGCCGCCTACGCGAGCATCTCACCTGCCCTATCCTGTTTCTCACCGCACGCGTCGAGGACGTCGACGCGCTGGAGGGCTTTGAAGCCGGTGCCGACGACTACGTGCTGAAACCGTTCTCGTTAGCCGTGCTGGGAGCGCGCGTGAAGGCGCATCTTGCCCGCGACAACCGCCAGCACGTGCGCGCCGAAGTACGCTTCGACGGCGACATCGCCATCGACTACCGCTCGCGCACCGTGACAGCGGCCGGACGGCCGGTGGAGCTGACGCGGCGCGAGTTCGACATCGTCGCATTCCTGTCGAAGCATCCCGGCCAAGTGTTCGATCGCGACCGCATCCACGAGCGCGTAGGCGGTTGGGAAAACGAGAGCGATTCGCAGGTGGTGACCGAGCACATCCGGCGCATCCGCAAGAAGCTGGCCGCAGCGGGCGCCGAACCCGACCCGGTGGAAACGGTATGGGGCATGGGGTACCGATGGCGCGCGTAAGGGGCGCCGAACGCCTCGACGCCTTGCGGGCGCGTTGGCACCACGCGTCGCTCAAAACGTCGTTCATGGTGTACATGCTGGGGTTCTTGCTGCTGGCGCTGGTGATGTCCACGGTGACGGCCGGGATGTTCAGCGGATTGCAGCACCGGGTGATCGCAGACGCGTACGAAATCTCGGGGCTCTACCTCTACGATGCGCACAACCGGACGCTCGTTCCCGCGCGCGCCGTGGATATCGACGAGAACGGCAGCAGCGTGTTCGTTCAAACCGTGCGCGGCGAGATGACCGAGATGCCGCTGACAGACTTGTCGTCGCTCGTGGAGATCACTGACGCGAGCGATTACCAGTACTCGCCGGGGACGGCGTATCTGTATGGTTCCGCCAACGACGACGCACTCAGCGTCGAAACGCCCGAAGCGCCCGACCAAACCGAGCTCACCGCCCGCCGAGCTGCCCGCCTATGAACGCGAAAGCGCGCGATCGGTTCGATGCCTGGCTGGCTGCCAACCC
>ENA-OQJM01000263-OQJM01000263.1-human-gut-metagenome-genome-assembly--contig:-NODE-263-length-13126-cov-2.393030_pt1 | contig 13126 bp, 13 predicted proteins | sample MGYA00242607_ERZ504773 | MGnify/ENA primary metagenome ERZ504773 (study PRJEB26092, sample SAMD00036355) | human gut metagenome | host: Homo sapiens | study: EMG produced TPA metagenomics assembly of... | reverse complement strand
GTCGCACGCGTATCAAGAGTCGGGAGGCACCTATGGAGCACGAAGAACTGACCAGGAAGATCGACGCGTATCTCGAGGAAAATTGGGAGACGATGGTCGAAGACATCGAGACGCTCGTCCGCATCCCCAGCTTCGAGGAATCGGACAAGGCGACCGAAGGCGCTCCGTTCGGCCCCGGCCCGAAGGAGGCGCTGGAAGCCGCGCTTGAAATGGCCTCCGACATGGGATTCAAGACGCACGATGCCGAGGGCTACATCGGGTTCGCCGACTTCCCCGGCAAGAGCGACACGCAGCTGGGCATCATCGGCCACATGGACGTGGTTCCCGCCGGTCCCGGCTGGAACTTCGAGCCGTACGCGGTCACGCGCAAGGAAGGCTACCTCGTCGGTCGCGGCACGCTCGACGACAAGGGCCCCAGCGTGGTGGCGCTGCACGCCATGAAGTTCTGGAAGGACTTGCAGGACGCCGGCGAGGCTCCTCAGTTCCCCTACACCGTCCGCTTCCTGTTCGGCGCGAACGAAGAATCCGGCATGGCCGACGTGGCCTACTACCACAAGCATTACGACGATCCGGCGTTCCTGTTCACGCCCGATGCCGAGTTCCCCGTGTGCTACGGCGAGAAGGGTGGCTACGACGGCGAGCTGATCAGCAAGCCCATCGCCGACCGCATCGTGCTGGAGTTTACGGGCGGCGCGGCCACGAACGCGGTGCCCGGCATCGCCGAGGCCGTGGTGAAGGCCGACGCTGCCGACCTGCCGAATACTGATCGCATTACCGTTGCGGCCGACGGCGAAGGCCGCGTGAAGATCACTGCGGCCGGCAAAGGAGCGCACGCCTCCATGCCCGAAGGAGGCGTGAACGCCATCGGCCTCATCGTGGACTACCTGCTGGAGCACGACCTGTGCACCGCCGACGAGCGCGCGTTCTTCGAGCTCGACCAGAAGCTGCTCGATCATACCGACGGCAGCGGCATCGGCATCAAGAGCTCCGACGAGTACTTCGGCCCGCTCACCGTCATCGGCGGCACCATCAAAATCGAGGACGACCGCTTTGTGCAGACGCTCGACAGTCGGTTCCCCACGTCCATCACGGCCGACGAGATCACCGAGCGCCTGCGCCAGCTGGCGAGCGAGATCGGCGGCTCGTTTGAGAACACGCTGCTTATGGAGCCGTTCCTCGTAAAGCCCGACAGCCCTGTGATCCAGGCGCTGCTGAACGCGTACAACGAGGCCACCGGCGAGGACGCGAAGCCGTTCACCATGGGCGGCGGCACGTACGCGCGCGAGTTCAAGAGCGGTGCCAGCTTCGGTCCCGAAAAGCCGTGGGTTGAGGATCCCGAATGGGTTGGCATGATGCACGGTCCGGACGAGGGCGTCAGCGAGGACCTGCTGAAGCAGTCCTTCAAGATCTACGCGCTCACGCTGGACAAGCTCATGCAGCTCGACCTGCAATAGCGAAGGGTGTGTCAAGGGGACGGGTGATTTGACGCGCTCCGCCCCGGTCGTCATCCTGAGCGCAGCGCGAAGCGCGGAATCGAAGGATTCCGTGAGGCGCTAGCCGGAAGCCCCCCCCCGGCTAGCGCCGACAAAACGCTTCCGGCTGCGCGCTCATCATCGTCGTCGAAAGGCTTTTCCCATGTCCCAACTGGATACTGTCCCCACCGATTTCGCCCCTGCTATCGGCATTGCTCCGGCCGAAGGCCTCGAGAGCGAAGAAGGCGGCCGCATCGTGCTGGAGGGTCTGCCCAACACGCGCGACGTGGGAGGCCTGCCCACGGACGACGGGCGCTACGTGAAGCATGCGCGCCTGCTGCGCTCGGGTGCGCTCGACCATGCCACCGCCCGCGACCTCGAAGTGCTGCTTGACGACTACCAGGTGCGCACGGTTATCGACTTGCGCACCGAAGAAGAGCGCAAGGAGCATCCCGACCCACAGGACGGCCTGATGGGCGTTCGGTTCGCGGATGCGCCGGTGCTGAGCGCTTCCACATTCGGCGTCACGCGCGAGGGCGGCATGATGCAGGCGCTCAAAATGCTGCGCACCGTGCAGAAGAACCCTGCCAGCATCATGGAGGAAGTGTACGAGCGCATGATGTTGGACGAGCAGAGCCAGCGCGGCTTCGCGCAGTTCTTCGACGATGTGCTGGCTGCCGAGGATGGCTCCGTGCTTTGGCACTGCACCATCGGCAAGGATCGCGCTGGCTTGGCCGCCGCGCTCTTGCTGCACGCGTTGGGCGTAAAGCGCGAGGCCGTCGAGCAGGATTATCTGGCCACGAACAAGTACGTCCAATCCGAAACGCAGAACATCATGGACGCGCTTTCCTCGTTCGGTCTGGGCGACAAGCTGGATAAGAGCATTCACGTGATCAACTCCGCCGATCCGCGCTTCCTGCACGCCGCGCTCGATGCCGTGGAGAAGCAGTACGGCAGCCTCGACGCTTACGTGCGCGACCAGCTGAGCGTCACCGACGAAAAGCGCGAGGCCCTGCGCGCTCGCTACCTCACGGACGATCCCCGCGGGTAACGGCGGATTTACCGATGGTCAGCGGTGGTTGATGTTCTTTCGTCGGTTTGCTTGCTCCTATCTTTCGGCTTTTGGCCGGTTTCGGTGATCCATGATTTATAATGGTCGAAAGCAAACGTACGGAGGGTAGGAGGCTTAGGTGTTGAAAGCGATGATCGTCGATGACGAGGCTCCTGCGCGTTCAGAGCTGAAGTTCCTGCTTGACGAGCTGGGGCAGACGGAGGTTGTCGCCGAAGCTGCCAGCGTGCGCGAGGCTATCGAGAAGTTGAAGGAATATCCGTGCGACGTGATGTTCCTCGACGTGAACATGCCCGAAGCCACGGGCTTGCAGCTGGCTGAGGCGCTGCAGCACCTCAAGTTCCCGCCTGCGGTGGTGTTCGTGACGGCGTACAGCGAGTTCGCCCTCGATGCGTTCAAGGTGAACGCCATCGATTACCTGGTGAAGCCGGTCGAGACCGAGCGCCTGTCGCAAGCTATCTCGCGCGTGCGCGAGCACGTGTCGCTGCACGTGCAGGCTCAGAAGTCCGAGCGCATTCCCGTCGAAAAGGGCGGCAAGAAAATCCTCATCGGCATCGACAAGATCCGCTTCGTCATGGCGCGCGACGACTACGCGTACCTGCAAACGGATACGGATCGTTATTTCTCCACGGTCAGCTTGGCTCAGCTGGAGAAGCGCCTCGACGGCCACGGTTTCTTCCGCGTGCATCGCGGCTATCTGGTGAATCTCTCGATGGTGGAGGAGATCGAATCGGTGTCGGGCGGTACGCTGCTGCTCACGCTGAACGCCGTGGACGAGAAAATTCCCGTGTCCCGTCGCCGAGTTTCCGCTTTGAAGAAGGCGCTGGGGCTGTAAGGCGCGTCCGCATAACGAACCTCGAAGGGCCGGCGAATCGTCGGCCCTTTCTTTTTGGCACGAGCGCCATCAGGAAAGCGGCTTTTCCCTCCTGCGTCCCCGCGTGAGTGACCCCGTCATCCCGAGCGGCGCTGCCCCCCCCCTTTGTCATCCTGAGCGAGCGAAGCGAGTCGAAGGATCCCGTGCGGCGTCGGCCATAAAAATCATCTGCAATAATCGCACGGATCTTCGGTTCCGGCATCTTCTGCCTGTGCTCAAGACGGCAGTCCCAGCGATGTTTCACGTGAAACATTTGTTCGCTTGTCGCATGGCATTACGACAAGTGTTTCACGTGAAACACTTGTTCGCGCAAACCGCGGACAGTCGCGAAGCCCGCAAGCGGCAGACGGGGACGCATCGGCACCAGACAGGCGAGAGGTTCGCGCGCAGCGGGCGGCGCGAGGTTCGCGGGCGGCGGACAGGCGCGAAGGTGGGAAATCGCTCCAATCGCATGCGAGAATGCGAAAAGCGCCCGAGAGACGAACCCTCGGGCGCTTCCGACAGAGAAATGTGGGGTAATGGCCTAGTAGGCGGTGAAAGACGACTTCGGAGCCAGGCAGATGGGACAGGCGGTGAAGTTTTCGCCCTTGTGGATGTAGCCGCAGATGGGGCACAGGTAGTACTTGCCGTCGAACGGGGTGTCGATGGTGGTGTACGCATCCATATACAGCTTCGCATGATACGCCTCGGCAAGCTTGGCGCGCGTGAACACCTGCACGGCCTTCGTGTTGCCCTCTTCCTGAGCCTTCTTGATGAAGGAGGGATACATGTCCGAGGTCTCGTAGATCTCGCCGTTGGCGCCGGAGATCAGGTTGATGTCGCTCTCGTGCTCCTCGACCGCGGGCGGCTCGGGCTTCTCGGTTGCGGGGTCGATCTCCTTGGCCAGGTCGTACTCGAGGCCGATGTGGATTTTCTCGGCGTCCGCGGTGCACTGGAACAGGCGGGCCAGCACGTCGAAGCCCTCGTTCTTGGCGACCTTCGAGAACGCCTCGTACTTGGTGGTGGCGCCCGTCTCGCCCGCGATGGCCGTCATAAGGTTTTCGTAGGTGGTGCCGACGGTGGTCTTGCTGTCGTAGATGATGTTGAAATTGCTCGCCGTCGAGGCATCGGGCATGGATGTGGGTTCCAGCACCTCGGCCATATACTCGCTGTTCGTCCCGCTGCCGGTTCCGGTGCCGTCGGCGGACGGATCGGTCGTGGTTTCGGCCTTCGGCTCGCTCGGGGCGGCGCAGGCGCCCAGCAGGCCCATCGCGGAAATGGACACGGCGCTGACGGCGGCGCCCTTCAACAGGTTCCTTCTAGAAATATCGGACATGGTTCCTCCCTCGGCTTCCCGATGAGCTCCTCTCCAGCCCATCTGATAATCGATACTATATATCAATTAATATAAATGATCAATAGTAAATACTACGGACATGCTTAGGATTCGCACGCCGTTTTTCGTTCTCGGGCGCGCTCCCACACGCTTTGTCCACAACTCCGTCACAAGCGCAAACACGATGGTCAGCCTCGTCACCGTTTGCTAGAATGGAGCGAATTACGCTGAAAGAAGGTTGTATGCTATCCGGTGATGTAGAAAAACTGTATCCTTCCGCGAAAGCCCTCGTGAAGGACTGCGTTGCCAGCCGTATCCATGCCAAGGATGCGAGCCTGTACGACTTCTCGGAGGAAGCGCGCGCGTGCTCCGAGCAATACATGGGATGGACGGACCTTGCGAGCAATTCGCCGTACTCCCTGCGCGACATCCAGAATTTCGCCGACTCGATCATCGCCCAAGGGCTGAAGACGGTCGTGCTCATTGGCCAGGGCGGCTCCACGCAGGCGCCCATGACCATCACGAAATACAACAAGCCCGATTCGTCGAAGATCACGTTCAAAACGTTGGACTCCGACTCGCCCGTGCGCGTGCGCGCCATTTTGGCCGAAGCGAAGCCCGAGACCACGCTGTTCGTGATCTCGTCGAAGAGCGGCGGCACCATCGAGCCGCGTCTGGCCTTGCGCGCCGTGCGCGACGCCGTGGCCGACCGCATCAGCGAAGAGGAGCTGGTGCAGCACCTCGTGGCCATCACCGACCCCGGCTCCATGCTTGAGCGCCAGGCGCGCGAAGAAGGGTGGGCCGCGGTGTTCTCCGGCCAGCCCACCGTGGGCGGGCGCTTCTCCGCGCTGTCCGTGTTCGGCCTGCTGCCGGCCGCGCTCGTGGGCATCGACCTGGAAGAGTTCATGGCGCACGCCATCGACGCCGAGCGCCAGTGCAGCGAGGACGCCATCGACAACCCGGCCATCGGCCTGGCATCGTTTTTGTACGACAACTACCTGCAGGGACGCAACAAGTTCACGTTCCTCACGCAGAAGCGCGGCCGCGTTCTGGGTCTGTGGATCGAGCAGCTGGTGGCCGAGAGCCTGGGCAAGGACGGCCAGGGCATTCTGCCCAACATCGAGGTGGACTCCCTGCTGCTCAAGAAAGACCCGGGCGATCGCAGCGCCATCGTGTACCTCACGCGCAACGACCTGTGGGACGAGCGCCGCAACTTCGAGATGAGCCTGTCCTACATCGACCCGGCCATCCCGCGCGCCAACTACAAGATCGACTCCGTCGAAGAGCTGGCCGAGCACTTCGTGATGTGGGAATACGCCATCGCGATGTGCGGCTACCTCATGAAGATCTGCCCCTTCGACCAGCCCGACGTGGCGTCGGCGAAGGCCGTGGTGCTCGACATCCTCAAGGAGGGCCAGCCCGAGCCCGACTTCGTGCAGGATTTCATCGACGAGGTGCACATGGGCGAGGTGGAAGTGCGCCTGTCTCCGTGCTTCAAAGATTGCACCGATGTCCGCAGCGCGCTGCGTGCGCTGCTGGGCAGCATTCAACCGGGCGATTTCTTCGCGCTCAACGCGTTCTTGCCGTTCACGGGCGAGGGTCGACGCGAGGCGCTGGAAACCATCCGTCACGGCGTGGCTGAGAAGCGCGGCGTGGTATCCTGCCTGGAAGTGGGTCCGCGCTACCTGCACTCCACGGGCCAGCTGCACAAGGGCGGCCCGAACTGCGGCGTGTTCCTCATCCTGTCGGCCGACGAGCTAAAGGACATCCCGCTGAAGCAGGAGGCTGAAAGCCTGGGCTCGCTGGCCAAGGCGCAGGCGTCGGGCGACCTCGTTACGCTGGCCGAGCGCGGGCGGCGCGTGGTGCACCTGCACCTGCCCGACAACTCGGGCGTTACGCTGCGCCAGCTGGCTGAAGTGATTTCCGACATCCTGGAAACCATGACGGTGCCGACGGCTTAGCGGGCGGCCGCGCGACACGATAGCGTTACACCCCGAGGGCGGCCGTCGAGCCGCCCTCGTAGATTGAAGGCCACAGCACAACGCGGAGGCGATCATATGAAGGAAGCGCTGGACATTCAAGTCAAAGGCATCGTGCAGGGCGTGGGCTTTCGCCCCTTCGTCTACCGTTTGGCGAAGAAATACCTGATCGACGGATGGGTGCTGAACGCCACCGACGGCGTGTTCATCCATGCCGAGGGCGAGACGAAGCTGCTCGACGAGTTCGCCAGCGTGCAGATCATCAAGGACGGCAGCTCGGTGGCCGTGGTGCTGGCTGAGGGTGCGAACGCTCCGAAGGACGCTTCCCCGGAGGCAGAGCAGGCACCCGAGACCAAGCAGGCCGACGACGTGAAAGACGCGCCGGTTGCAGAATCTGAAGGATCGACGGACGCACAGGGCGCCGCTGAGGCGAAGCCGGTCGAGAAGAAGCCCGCGTCGCGCCGTCAGCCGCGTCGTCGCAAGGATCAGGTCGCGGCGCAGCAGGGATCCGAGGCTACCGAGGAGAAGCCGGTTCAGGAACCGGAACTCTCAGCGGAGCCCGCAGGCGAGCAGCATGATCGTCTGGCCGAACCTGTCGTCGAAGCCGAGCCTGCCGAGCAGCCTCCCTCGGACAACCGTCCCGGACGTGCCGCCCGCATGCGCGCGGCTGCTTCTCGCTCGAGAGGCTCGGAAGGGCGCAAGCAGGCGGGGAAGAAGCAGACCGAGAAGGGTGAGCGCTCGGACGGCGAGGTGCCTGCCCAGGCCGCCGCGCCAACCGAGGAGCAGAAGCCCGCTGCGAAGCCGAAGCGCAAGCCCGCGAGGGCGAAGGCCCCCAAGGCCGAGCAGCCGGTCGCCGAGGCTACGGCGACGCAGGAGGAGCCCGTCGGGGAAGCGCCGAAGCGGGAGTCCGAAGCGCCCGCGAAGCGCGCACCGAAGCGTCCAGCCAAAGCGACTGCGAAGGCTGTCGCCGAAGGCGCCGCTGCCCCGTCCGACCCCGAGGCGTTCATCCGCCAGACCGTGGCCGCCGCCGAGCCGGAGGGGATCGCGCTGTCCGTGCTGGGCAAGCGCGTGCGCGGCAAGTTCCGCACGTTCAAGCTGCGCGATCTGGGCTACGCGCAGTTCAGGCCCTATCTCGACGACCTGGACGGCATCAAGGTGGAGCAGCGCGACGGCCAATCCTACGCCCGCCTCGACCGATAAGCGCGAATCGCCCGCGAGGGGTTTCTCGTGCGGTGCCGACAGGGAGGCTTCCCATCGGCGCCGCAGGGAGCCGCCCGATTACGGCTCGTGGTCTGCGCTCGGGGCGTCGAGCGGAATACCGCGCCCTCTTGGCAGAGGCGCGCATAAGTCGAGGACTTGGACTCCCTGCCCGATGCCGTGCGAACTCGCGGGCGCGGAAATGGACGAACGCGGCGGCGCATCCCGGCTCGTGACGGTCGGGCAACAACCGTTCGTTGAAGTCGTGAGGCGGCGTTTTCGGGTTCTTCTCCCATGATATCCTTGTAGCGTGAAAGCTGACGAGGTAGGAGAGGCATGAAGAAGATAGTCATGGTTATCGTCGCCGTCGCGCTGATCGCGGCCGGTGTGTTCGGAACGCTCGCCGTGCAGCGCAAACGTTCGAGCCCAGCATCTCGCTGTCGTCCACCGTCCATCCAGGAGCAGCTGTCCGATTGCAGCGAGCTTGCCACGGCCAAGCTGGACTACCGCGGCCTCGTGCGCTACGAGAACGGCGACATCGACTTCATCACGAAGAAGGCCTTCACCATGGTCTACGATGCCGAGGTGCGCGCAGGCGTGGATCTGGCGCAGGCCCGCGTCGAGGTCAGCGGCAACGCCATCACGGTGAGCCTGCCGGCGCCGCAGCTTCTGGGCATCGAGATCGACCCGAACTCCCTCGAGTTCTACGATTCATCGTTCGCGCTGTTCAACTGGGAGAACAAGCAAGACACGGCCGAGGCGCTGAAGGTGGCGCAGCAAGATGCCGAGGGCAAGGTGAACCAGGCCAACATGCTGGAGCAAGCCAAGGCTCAGGCGCATACGCTGGTCGAGAACCTGTTGAAGCCCTTCACCGTCGGCGACAACGCCTATACGGTGACGGTGGTCGACCAATAGCAACGCGTGCAAGAAGAAGGGCGGCCCTGGAGCCGCCCTTCTTCTTGCAGAGGAACCGTTCCCCTTACGCCAGCTCGTTCTCGCTGAACGCATCCTCGCCGAACGTGATCTCCTTGCCGGCTTTGCGCCACTCGCGGTACTCCGACGTGGCGGTGAACAGCACGTCGGACGACGAGTTGAGCGCCGTCTCGCACGAATCCTGAACCACGCCGATGATGAAGCCGACGCCCACCATCTGCATGGCGACATCGTTGGAGATGCCGAACAGGGAGCAGGCCATGGGGATCAGCAGCAGGGAACCGCCGGCCACGCCGGAAGCACCGCAGGCACCCAGAGCGCTCATAGCGCTCAGCACGATGGCTGCAGGCAGAGACACCTGAATGCCCAAGGTGTTAGCAGCGGCCAGCGTCATGATGGTGATGGTGATGGCGGCACCGTCCATGTTGATGGTGGCGCCCAGCGGGATGGAGACGGAGTACATATCCTTGTCCAGACCCAGCTTTTCGCACAGGGCCATGTTCACGGGGATGTTGGCGGCGGAGCTGCGGGTGAAGAAGGCGGTCAGGCCGGACTCACGCAGGCAGCGGAACACCAGCGGATAGGGGTTGCAGCCCAGATAGATAAACATGATGAAGGGGGAGACGATGAGGGCCATGAACAGCATGGTGCCCACCAGCAGAGCCAGCAGCTTGCCGTACTGGGTAAAGATGGCAAGGCCGTTGCCGGAAACATTGGTGTAGACCAGACCCATGATGCCGAAGGGAGCAAGATTGATGATCCAGCGCACGATCTGGGAGACCGCATCGGCGGTGTTTGCCATAAAGGTCTTGGTGGTGTCAGAGCCGATCTTCTTCATGGCCACGCCGAACATGCAGGCCCAGAACAGGATGCCGATGTAGTTGCCGCTCATGATGGCACTGACGGGGTTTGCCACAAAGTTGGTGAGCAGAGTGCCCATCACTTCGCCCAGACCCTGCGGCACCACGTCCGACTGGGCAGCGTCTGCCAGCACGACCGTGACCGGGAACATAAAGCTGGTCGCCACTGCGATGGCCGCAGCCAGAAAGGTGGTGAGCATGTACAGCCAGATGACCGTGCCGAAGCGGCGGTCCAGCTTGGAAGAGCCCTGTGCCAGAGCACTTGCCACGATCACGAACACCAGCACCGGGGCGATGCCCTTCAGTGCGCCAACGAACAGGCTGCCCAGTTCACCCACCCAGCCTGCACCGGGGGCCACCAGAGCCAGCACCGCACCGATGAACAGGCCGATCAGAATGCGAACGATCAGGCTGATGCCGTTGTAGCGGGCAACTGCCTTATTCAACGTTTTCATATAGACACTCCTCTTTCCTATTGTACGCCAATGGCGTACAGCTTCCTGTCTCTTACACAAGGACGGGTGTTATTATAGCACATACGGCAGAGAAATGAAAGCGTTTTCAGACATTTTTTCGTTCACAAATTTGCATTCAGGTCGGTGTCCATGGGGGTCTTCCGTTGATCTGTATTTGTAGCAAGGACAGGTTTGGCCATTCGCGGCTTTGTTTTCTCCGTCACCGTCGAGCGGCGCAGGGCGGAGCGAGCGGGGGCAAACAAAAAAGCCTGCGTGCGCAGTCCTGCATGGCAGGCTCTGCATCCGCAGACCGGGGCTCTTTGGGGGTGTATTCTGTTTTCAACCCAGCGGCTGGGTGGGGGCAAGCTTCTGGTAGGCAAAGCGGGGCGAGCCGTCTGCCACATGGATGATGCCGCAGCGGGTAAAGCCGTTCTTTTCCAGCAGATGCTGCATGATCTTGTTGTCGGCGTGGGTGTCGGCACGCAGGCTCTGGCAGTGCTCCATGCTCCAGTCCAGCACTGCCGATGCCACGCCCTTGTGCTTTCCGGCCGATGCCAGACGGTGCACCGTGCCATAGGGCAGGGTATCGTCCAGCCACTGGCCGTCCTCAATGGCGGCGTAGGTGGGGTCTGCCCCCAGAATAAATGCAAACACGGCCTCGATCTGGCCGTTGACCACATAGAGGAACAACCGGTTCGAGTCGATATCCTCCTCCAGCAGTTCCTGCGGCGGGAAATCATCCCCCCACTGGGTCGGGTTGCCGGATGCCTTCATGACTGCACGTGCATGGGCTAGATCTTCAGGATCTGGGGGCAGATCCCCTCTCACTGCTCCACGAAACATTCATTCCACCTCGTCTTTTCTGCGCTGCGCTCGGTCCGGCACAGCACTTTGAGAATTGTTCTTATTGTACTACAAATTACCATAAAAATCCAGTTCCCGCACCAAAGTACCTTAAAATGCTCCAAAACGGCAAAAAGCAGGGGCTGCTGCACTTTCGGCTAAAACGATGTGCAGCAGTCCCTGCTTTTAGAGTAAGTACCTTATGCGCTGGCGCGGCCATGGCCGGTGCGCACCAGCCGGTATTCCCGCGGGCTGAGACCATACCGCTCGTGGAACAGGCGGTAGAAAATAGCTGGTGTTCTCGTAGCCCACAGAGAAATGATCTGCTGGATGTTCATGTCGCTGCGGCGCAGCAGGCGGGCAGCGGTCTCCATACGGTGCTTTTGCAGCAATTCCTTATAGGTGCGTCCGGTCTGGGCACGCACGCACTCGCTGACATATGCCAGCGAAACGCCGTACTCCCGTGCCACGTTGGAAAGGCTTGCTTCGCGGTAATTCTGGGTGATCTCTTTGAGTGCCGCCTGCACCAGTGCTTCGCGGCTGACCGTTCCGGCCCTGACTTCCGGCAGGATAGGATTCGTCTGTGTCATCTGCGTTTCCTCCGTAAAGGGTGCGGCGGGCGGGGACTGGGGGATGTCGGACGCCCGCCGCACAGGGAATGGCGGCTCCTGCCGCCCTACACCTCAGATACGAACCGACGCACCGGAATATTGCAGAAAGCTAAAAAATTTTTAGTCAATTTTCGTCCTGCAGAAAAAGACCGCTTCCGCACCGGGCAGAAACGGCCTTTTTCAGGAGAAATAAAGAAAACACGAACCCTCAAAAATGAGGAAGGGAAATGCTCAGAACATGCTCTCATCCTTATAGCGGCCGGTGCGCACAAACTGCACCCACTCGGCCACATTCACGGCGTGGTCGCCGATGCGCTCCAGATACTTAATGACCATCAGCAGGTCCAGCGCTGCGTCCACCTTGCCGGGATCTTCGGCGATCTCCTGCGCCAGCTGATGCTTGATGGCGTTGAAGTCGTAATCCACCTCGTCGTCTGCGGCGATCACCCTGCGGGCGGCATTTTCGTCCTCTCGCCGTCAGGGCATCGAGGGCATCCAGGATCATACTGGTGGGCCTTTTTGCCCATGGCAATGGCCTGACTTACCGCCGGGTCGCCCTCTTTGCGGACGGTAACGAGGTGGGGGATGATCTCGGCGATGTCGGCGGCATGGTCGCCGATGCGCTCAATATCCGTGACCACCTTCATGGCGGTGGAGATGCGGCGCAGATCGCCTGCCACCGGCTGCTGACGCAGCAGCAACGTCATGCAGCGGTGCTCGATATCCCGCTCCATATTGTTGATGCGGGCATCCCCCTTCACGATGGCCGCAGCCGCATCGGCATCAGCAACGCAGAGCGCTTCCAAAGCGTTCTCCACGGCATCGGCAGAGTTGCGGCCCATTTCGGTCAGCGAATTTTTCAGCGATTCCAGATCGGTGTCGTACTGTTTACGGATACTCATAGCTGTTTCCTCCTTTAACCGAACCGACCGGAAATGTAGTCCTCGGTGCGTTTATCCTGCGGTGCGCTGAAGATCTGCGCCGTGGGGCCCACTTCCACCAGCTCGCCCAGCAGGAAGAAGGCGGTGCGGTCGCTGATACGGGCCGCCTGCTGCATGTTGTGGGTAACGATGACCACCGTGTAGTTTTTCTTCAGCTCACTCATCAGCTCCTCCACCTTCATGGTGGAGCCGGGGTCCAGAGCACTGGTGGGCTCGTCCATCAGCAGCACTTCGGGCTTCACCGCCAGTGCGCGTGCGATGCACAGACGCTGCTGCTGGCCGCCGGAAAGGCCCAGCGCGCTCTTTTTCAGGCGGTCCTTCACCTCGTCCCACAGGGCCGCGCCCCGCAGGCTGCTTTCCACCAGCTCGTCCAGCTCAGCCTTATTGCGCACGCCGTGCAGCTTGGGGCCGTAGGTGATATTGTCGTAAATGCTCATGGGGAAGGGATTGGCCTTCTGGAACACCATGCCCACCCGGCGGCGCAGGTCGGTAAGCTGCATTTCCCCGGGCAAAGATGTCCTCGCCCTTCAGCCGCACATCGCCCTCGATGCGCACATTCGGCACAAGGTCGTTCATG
>ENA-OQJM01000261-OQJM01000261.1-human-gut-metagenome-genome-assembly--contig:-NODE-261-length-13184-cov-3.345945_pt1 | contig 13184 bp, 14 predicted proteins | sample MGYA00242607_ERZ504773 | MGnify/ENA primary metagenome ERZ504773 (study PRJEB26092, sample SAMD00036355) | human gut metagenome | host: Homo sapiens | study: EMG produced TPA metagenomics assembly of... | reverse complement strand
AATCTTTAAAACTCTGACAACTGTTACTCTTTCAATAACATTACTAATGACAGGAGGTTGTAACAATATGGAAACAAAAAAAGAAGAAACAGGAAAAAACACGGCTATAGAAAATATCTTTGCCCGAAAGAGCGTCCGTGCCTATACATCCCAACCGATAGAAAAAGAGAAAGTGGACTTATTAGTAAAAGCTGCTATGGCTGCACCGACAGCAGTAAACAAGCAGCCTTGGGCTTTCGTGGTAGTGGATGACCGTACAGTATTAGATAAACTAGCCGCCGAACTGCCTTATGCCAAGATGACGGCACAGGCTCCACTAGCCATCGTGGTTTGTGGTGATTTAAGCAAAGCTCTGAACGGAGAAAAAGACCGGTACTGGATGCTAGATTGCTCCGCCGCATCCGAAAATTTGTTACTGGCAGCAGAGTCAATGGGGTTGGGAGCGGTATGGACTGCGGTCTATCCAGAGAACGACCGCATTGCAAAGGTAAGGTCAGTCTTATCTTTACCAGACCATATCATTCCTTTCAATTTGATTTCAGTGGGTTATCCACAACATCGGGAAGAATCTAAAGATAAATTCAAGACCGAAAATATCCATTATAATAAATGGTAAACAAAGGTCTAGAAATATAAATTAAGTCGGCTGGTTTAATATAAATCAGCCGACAATCTCTTTCCATTCATTCATAGTTAATTTTCCTCAATCTCTATCAGCCTCATCAAGTTTCTTTTTGGTCTTTTCTATCTTGTTTTTAGCTTTATCCAAAGTTTCCCCAACCTCATCAGCTTTATCCTCAATCTGATCCTTGGCATCATCCATCACGTCTTCAACCGATTCTTTGGCTTTTTCTATACGCTCCTCAAATTTATCCTTTCCTTTCTTTTCACCACAAGATGTAACAGCAAACATCGTCATGCACACTAACACTGCAAATAATTGTCTTTTCATACTTTTTCTATTTGATTATAAACTTGATTTTAAACTATGTTCAAATATAAGCATATACCCTATTTCTTACAAATTCAATCTGTTCTTTGCTATATATAAAGTCTAAATCCGACAGGAAAAAGAACTTATCCCATCAAAAAAGCCACCATAGCAAGGTGGCTTTCAATATATTAATAAAACATTCTATATTACCTGTCAAAAACTACTTTGTAGCAGGAGCTGTTTTAGCAGGAGCCGTCTTTATATTAATAAGAATACTATTTTCAACTCCTTCTTTGGTTACATATACTATTCTGTATGCCTTTACCCCTTCTTCTTTTAGAGAAAGAGAAGCACTTTTAAGAGTCGATTCGGGATATTTTTTAGCTATGGCATCTTTAACAGATTGAGGAACCTCTTTCAGGTCTATGTTTTTAAATCCGTCTTCCACAGTAACTGTATCATTCTTTACTTTCATGGTATCATCAGCCATGACAAAAGTTCCTACACCAAAAAGGAATACAAGTGATAAAAATATCTTTTTCATAATGGTTAAATTTAAATGTTTACCTACCGACAGATATCATAAAAGACAAGAAAAATATACATCATATTCAGTCATTTTCCTCCATTAGAATATCTTCGTTAAGTAAGAATACTAAATTAAGAAAACTATATTGAGAACTAAATTATTAAGAAAAGAAGTACATACCAAATATATAAACTAAAGTTTGTGGAAATAAACATTCTTTAATCCACACCAGCTTATGCTTTCACAGCCCTATCTATTCCAACTTTCCTAGCCATTAAGTAAAAAAAGCTTCTGTAGAGATAGTTGTACAAACGTTTGGCATAATGCCGCAAAATACGTACTTTTGCGACTCATTTATAAAATACTATTTGAATGAAAGCACTAAAAGAACGCATTTTACGGGACGGAAAATGTTTCGAAGGAGGAATACTGAAAGTAGACAATTTCATCAATCACCAAATGGATCCTATCCTCATGAAATCCATTGCTGTAGAATTTGTACGCCGTTTTGCCTCTACCAATATCAATAAAGTTATGACCATCGAAGCCAGTGGTATAGCTCCCGCCATCATGGTAGGCTACTTACTGGAACTTCCTGTTGTCTTCGCCAAGAAAAAGAAACCCGTCACAATGGAAAATATGCTCACCACCAGTGTATATTCATTTACTAAAGACCGTTCTTATGATGTATGCGTCAGCAAAGATTTCCTGTCCAAAGGAGACCGTGTTCTTTTTATTGACGACTTTCTCGCCAACGGCAATGCAGCCAAGGGGATCATCGATTTGGTAGAAAAAGCCGGGGCCGAACTATCCGGAATGGGATTCATCATCGAAAAAGCATTCCAACATGGCGGAGATTATTTGCGTAATGCAGGTATCCGCGTAGAGTCATTGGCCATCATTGAAAGTCTGGACAATTGTGAAATCAAAATAAGATAATCCCATGCAGGAATCTCAAACCGCCCAATCCAATACCGGACTGATTTACGGATTGAACGACCGCCCTCCTGTACGAGAGGCCATTTTTGCCGCCATACAGCATTTGCTTGCTATTTTTGTGGCCATCATTACTCCGCCTCTTATCATCGCTGGAGCATTAAAACTGGATTTGGAAACGACCAGTTTCCTAGTATCCATGTCTCTCTTTGCCTCAGGTATTTCTACCTTTATCCAATGTAAACGGATAGGAGGTATCGGCACCGGCCTTTTATGTATCCAAGGAACTAGTTTTTCATTTATTGGTCCTATCATCTCGGCAGGTATGCTGGGCGGACTTCCACTGATTTTCGGCACTTGCATCGTGGCATCATCTGTAGAGATGGTCATCAGCCGCATCTTAAAATATACCCGTAAATAATCACCCCTCTGGTATCAGGTATTGTAGTCACTTTGATTGGAATGAGCCTGATAAAAGTAGGTATCACAGCTTGTGGCGGAGGTGTCTCCGCCCAAAGCAACGGCACTTTCGGAAGTTTTGAGAATCTAGGTCTAGCTCTACTGGTACTCATTCTCATTATCCTTTTTAATAGAAGTTCCAACCGCTACCTACGCATGAGTTCCATCGTTATCGGCTTGATTATAGGATATTTAGTTGCCTGGGGCCTCGGTAGAATTGATTTCTCGGCAGTACAAAGTTTTGGTGGTTTCAATATTCCCCTCCCATTCAAATACGGACTGGATTTCGACTTCTCCGCATTCATAGCTTTGGGATTAGTATTTTTGATAACAGCCATAGAAGCCTATGGAGACATTACTGCCAATTCTCTGATATCAGGAGAACCTGTAGAAGGAAAAGTATTCATCAAACGTGCTTCAGGAGGAATTTTGGCAGACGGATTCAATTCGATGCTGGCAGGTATTCTCAATTCTTTTCCAAACTCCGTTTTCGCGCAAAATAACGGCATGATACAACTGACAGGAGTAGCCAGCCGATATGTAGGCTATTACATTGCAGGTTTCCTTATTTTATTAGGATTATTTCCCAGTGTAGGATTAATTTTCTCCCTAATGCCCGAACCTGTATTGGGAGGCGCTACTTTACTGATGTTCGGAACAGTAGCTTCAGCAGGCATTCGTATTATCGCAGCACAAAAGATTAACCGGAAAGCAACATTAGTCATCGCACTTAGTTTCGCTTTAGGTTTAAGTGTAGAAATGGTTCCTGAAATACTATGTCAATTTCCAGAATCAATAAAGAATATTTTCTCATCCGGCATTACAACAGGTGGAGTTACTGCCATCATTTCAAATGCACTGATACGGATGAAAGAGTAAAAACAAGTAATTTTCTCATAAATTGGAACTAAAGCATTAACTTTCTTTGCAAATCAGCAAAGGAAGGGAGAATAATATATATCTTTGCTCCAAAATATGATTATGACTACAGAGGATTTACAGAACCTATATCAAACCTACCTCGGAGAAGTACCCGAAGAGATTGTAGAATTACCCTCATCCGGTTCCAACAGGCGTTATTTCCGGCTGACCGGAACTAAAAAACTGATTGGCGTATACGGCACCTCCAAAGAAGAAAATGAAGCCTTTCTTTATATGGCAGTACACTTCCGCAAGAAAGGTCTTCCTGTTCCAGAAGTATACATCTGTTCTGAAGACAAGAATTGTTATCTGCAAGAAGATTTAGGAGATATCCTTTTATTCAACGCTATTGAAAAAGGGCGGGCGACCAGCGTCTTCTCCGAAGAGGAGAAAGAAATGCTGCGCAAGACCATCCGCTTACTGCCTTCTATCCAATTTGCCGGAGCAGACGGCTTTGATTTTTCACACTGTTATCCCCAAGCCGAATTCAACCAACGTTCTATCCTTTGGGACTTGAACTATTTTAAATACTGCTTTTTGAAAGCTACCGGACTGGAGTTCCAAGAAGACAAGCTGGAAGATGACTTTCAAAAATGAGTGATGTACTGCTACGCAGTTCTTCCGCCACTTTTTATGTATCGGGATTTCCAAAGCAGAAACGTGATGATAAAGGATGGAGCACCCTGGTTCATTGATTTCCAGGGAGGACGTAAAGGACCGTTTTTCTATGATGTAGCCTCTTTCTTATGGCAGGCTAAAGCTAAATTTCCCGAAACTCTGCGCAATGAACTGTTGGAAGAATATATAGACGCCCTATGTAAATATAAACCCGTAGACCGTGATTATTTCTTCAACCAACTGCGTCATTTCGTGCTCTTCCGCACCTTGCAAGTATTGGGAGCTTACGGTTTCCGTGGCTATTTCGAAAAGAAGCCACATTTTATCCAAAGTGTACCATACGCCATTGAGAACCTGAGGCAATTACTTCATAATGAATATCCCGAGTATCCCTATTTATGCTCCGTACTAAGGGAACTTACCGAACTGAAGCAGTTCAAGGATGATTTGAAGAAACGGCAACTCACAGTGAAAGTCATGAGTTTCGCCTATAAGAAAGGTATTCCCGATGATCCTACAGGCAACGGTGGAGGGTATGTCTTCGATTGCCGTGCCGTAAATAATCCCGGAAAATACGAACGTTATAAACCTTTCACCGGGCTGGATGAGCCGGTCATTCGCTTTCTGGAAGAAGACGGTGAAATATTCCCATTTCTGGATGCTGCTTATTCTTTAGTAGACGCTTCGGTAAAACGATATATGGAACGCGGATTCAGTAACTTATCTATATGTTTTGGCTGCACAGGAGGACAACATCGTTCTGTTTATTCGGCACAACACATGGCAGAACACCTCAATAAAAAATTCGGTATAAAAGTAGAGTTAATACACCGAGAACAGAATATAGAACAAACATTTGAAAGAACATTATGAAAGCAATGATTTTTGCAGCCGGACTAGGCAGCCGACTTAAACCTTTAACAGACACCCGGCCTAAAGCATTAATAACGGTGGGTGGAAAAACCATGTTAGAGCACATCATCTTAAAAACTGAAAGCAGCAGGATTTGATGAAATAGTAATCAATGTACACCACTTTTCCAATCAGATTCTCGCTTTTCTGGAAGCTAACCAGAACTTCGGAATCGATATACAAATCTCGGACGAGACAGACTGTCTGCTTGATACGGGCGGCGGTTTGGAAAGAGCATACTACTTATTACATCATCCTGAGGATATGTTTACCAAAGAAGGCGAAACTCCGTATGAACTGATATTCGAAAATCTGATGAAAGGAATGGATGAGGAAGAAATAATCGAAAGAGGCTTAGGAATTATGCGGAAAGAATGCTACTTGCTCCACAATGTAGATATCCTTTCCAATTGCGATTTTGAAAGTCTTATGTATTATCATCAGAATAGTTCTAACATCAATGCCACCCTTTTAGTCAGCCCACGCAAGACCTCCCGTTATCTGTTGTTTAATGACGACAATCTGTTACGTGGCTGGGTCAATAAAGACACCATGGAAACCAAACCGGCAGGACTCCGGTATAAAGAAGGGGAATATCGGGAATACGCCTATAGCGGGATACAAGTGACTACTCCTAAAATTTTAAATCTCCTTCCCAGAGGAAAATATTCCATTATCGATTTCTATCTCTCCATATGTCACAGAGTCGACATCCAGTGCTATGTAGAAGATGATTTGCAATTGCTTGATATCGGTAAACCGGAAAATCTGGAAAAAGCGGAAGAGTTTCTCAGTAAATTATAACCAGTCCAAGAAATATATCCAACAAAACAGCTTCTTATTCTTTCGGATAAAATGGGCAGATAAAAAAAGTCGTAACTTTATGAAGTGCCCCCCAAAAGTTTTGTGTCTAACTTTTGGGGGACACTTCATTATGACCAAAGGTTCAATTTATTTTTTTGAGCTTCCTCCAAAGATACCGTTTTTACCTGTTTGGTACTGTTTTTCAGACGAAGTTCCTCATATTCTTTGTTCAGCCTTTCCACAAATTCAGAAGAAGATTCCGGATTCAGCAAACGGGCGGCTACCAAGGCATTCTGTGAAGCATCTTTCATGTGAATGACCGGACCTCCATAAACAGGTGCTATTTTCAAGGCAGTATGCAGCTTGGAAGTAGTGGCTCCTCCAATCATAATGGGAATGTCCAGCCCCGCACGCTTTAACTCTACAGCCACATGCGCCATTTCTTCCAATGATGGAGTAATCAGCCCGCTTAATCCTATTATATCCACCTTTTCCTCTATAGCCTTCCGGACTATCATTTCAGCAGGAACCATCACGCCAAGGTCTATAATTTCATAGTTATTACAAGCCATGACCACTGATACGATATTCTTCCCAATATCATGCACATCCCCTTTTACGGTAGCCATCAATACCTTTCCAGCGCTGCGGGCACCTTCTTGTTTATCAGCCTCAATAAGAGGTTGCAAAATAGCTACTGCCTTTTTCATGGTACGAGCAGTCTTCACAACTTGCGGTAAGAACATTTTCCCTGCTCCAAACAGCTCTCCTACCCTATTCATACCTTCCATCAACGGACCTTCAATAATATCCACCGCCTTAGGATATAGTTTCACCGCTTCCGCCAAATCTTCTTCCAAGTGATCACCAATACCTTTTATCAAGGCATACTGAAGACGTTTCTCTACCATCGGTTCCTCACGCCACACATCCTGCTTTACGGCTTCTGTTCCGGTCGCCGTATTTTTCAATGCCTCAGCAGTTTCTATCAAACGTTCGGCAGCATCGGGCCTACGGTTTAAGACTACATCCTCTATCCGTTCCAGCACATCAGCAGGAATATCTGTATAAAGCACCGAAGTAGCAGGATTTACAATACCCATATCCATACCTTGACGAATAGCATGATAAAGGAATACGGCATGCATTGCCTCACGGATATAATTATTTCCACGGAAAGAGAACGACAGATTGCTCACACCACCACTGATATGTGCTCCGGGTAAATTCTTCTTTATCCATCCGGTGGCATTGATAAAGTCTACCGCATAATTATTATGCTCTTCAATACCAGTAGCCACAGCCAGTACATTGGGATCGAAAATGATATCATGAGGATTAAAGCCTACCTGCTCCGTCAATATTTTATAAGCACGGGCACATACTTCAATTTTACGTTCAAAAGTATCTGCCTGTCCTTTCTCATCAAAAGCCATCACCACAGTGGCAGCTCCCAATTTCTTTATCAGACGGGCATGTTCTATAAATTTCTCCTCCCCCTCCTTCAAAGAAATAGAATTGACAATAGATTTTCCTTGCAGACATTTCAGTCCGGCCTCAATGACTTCCCACTTGGAAGAGTCAATCATGATGGGTACACGGGCTATATCAGGCTCGGACATGACCAGATTCAAGAAAGTAGTCATCTCCTCCCGGGCATCCAGCAAACCGTCATCCATATTCACATCAATCACCAAAGCACCGTCTTCCACCTGCTTGCGGGCGATACTTAGCGCTTCCTCATATTTCTTTTCATTGATTAAACGGAGAAATTTACGGGATCCGGCCACATTGCAACGCTCACCTACATTAATAAAATTCATTTCGGGAGTCTGCTCCAACAGTTCCAACCCGGAAAGCCACAGCCTCTCAGGAGTGGTGGCAGGGATATGAGGAGGCACCCAGGCAGAACCGGAAACAATCAATTCCTGATATTTTGCAATATATTCCTCCGTTGTACCACAACAACCACCGATAATGTTCACTAATCCTTCATCGATATATTCCTTCACTTCTGAAGCCATTTCCTCTGGAGTCTGGTCATACTGTCCCAAACTGTTGGGAAGTCCGGCATTGGGATAAGCACTTATATAATAAGGTGCGCGTGCGGCCAGCCCTTCCAAAAAAGGTTTCAATTGTTTCGCTCCGAATGAGCAGTTCAGACCGATAGAAAAAATAGGCGCGTGCTGTACGGATGCCAAAAAAGCATCCAATGTTTGCCCCGAAAGAGTACGTCCTGCAATATCCGAAACAGTAACAGAAAGCATAAGAGGAACCTCGCGCCCTGTCTTCTTCATTGCCGTTTCCGCAGCATAAATGGCCGCTTTGGCATTCAGGGAGTCGAAAATGGTTTCTATCAGAAGCGCATCCACCCCTCCTTCCAGCAGGGCCTCCATTTGTTCCTGATAGGCGGTGGCCAGTTCATCGTATGTCAAAGCACGCAAGGCCGGATTATTGACATCCGGACTCATGGAACAAGTCTTGTTAGTAGGACCTACCGAACCTGCTACAAATCTAGGTTTACGAGGGGTCTTCGCGGTATATTCATCGGCCAGTTCGCGAGCAAGTCTGGCAGCGGCCAGATTAATCTCACGACACAAATCCTGCATATGATAGTCTGCCATCGAAATCCGTTGGGCATTGAACGTATTTGTTTCAATAATATCAGCTCCCGCTTCTAGGTATTTGCGGTGAATGTCCTTTATCACATCCGGACGGGTAAGGCAAAGCAAATCATTATTACCTTTCATTTGTCCGGGTATCCCGGCAAAACGCTCTCCGCGAAAATCCTGTTCGGACAGGTTGTACCGTTGTATCATGGTTCCCATCGCACCGTCAAGGATGAGGACCCGCTCGTTGATTATTTGTTTTAATGTAGCCATAGGTCTATTTTTTAGGCACGAATTACACGGACAACACGGATTTCCTCTGTGGTTGCTACAACCGGGAACCGTGAAATTCATGTAATCCGTGCCTAATTATTATAAAATATTTATCTTTTAAACATACGGTCCATTTCGCGACGGTCGTCTTTTTCTTTCAACGACTCGCGCTTATCATATTGTTTTTTACCTTTTGCCAATGCGACAACCAACTTTGCCAGTCCTTTTTCATTAATAAACAGACGGACAGGAACAATCGTAAAACCGGGATTCTTTCCGGCTTCTTCCAATTTTTCGCAGTTCTTTCTTGCTCAACAATAATTTGCGTTCTCGACGGGCGGAGTGGTTATTATATGAACCATAGAAGTACTCGGCAATGTGCATATTCTTCACCCACAACTCGCCTTGCACAAAATAACAATAGGTATCTACCAAGCTGGCTTTGCCCAAACGGATGGATTTTATCTCAGTTCCCGTGAGCACGATACCTGCCGTGTACGTATCGATAAATTCATAATCGAACGATGCACGCTTATTCTTTATATTAACAGGAGTCGGTTTCATTAATTCAAAATAACAGATAACTCATTAAACACAGCGGCAATCAATGCCGGACAAACAATTATAATAACTGAAGCAATCAAGGTGTATCGTGTCAGTTTCTCTTCATTTACCTTCATCAGGGTACGTGCACCTTCGAACACCACAAATACGGTGTAAAATTGCAATATCCAATGAAGGATGGAAATAGAAAACAACCCGCTGACAATATCGAGCACAAAAGTCACTACCATAGAATAACCTACAAACTGCTGATTTAGTTCATACTGGTCTTCACGCCCTAAAAGTTTCTTGCCCAATTGGTCTATGGCGTATGCCGCCAAAAAATATCCTCCAAACAAGGATACAAATATAGCACAACATCGTGTCATCGCTATTTGGAAAGCAGCGACTCCTTCCGTATTTCCTATGAATGTACCTATAAAAACGGATAAACCACATAAGCCTATCATGGGATAAACAAATGCTCCCAACACTTTACGCCTATCCTCTTCTCTGCTAATTTCCTCCCACACTTTTGCCGGAGACGAAATCAACGCTATTACTCGCTTAAATAAATCTTTGTAGTTCAATGCCTAATCTATTTACCTCTGTTCAACTTCAATGAAATGCAAAGGTAATTAATTCACTGGAATAAACGAATAAAAAACGCATACTTCTCTTGGGGGAATCAAAAAATAAGAGTACTTTTATTATAAATTTAGAAGAAGGACAAATATAACTAAGGCAAAATGACAAAAGAAAAAACTTTGAAAGCTTTAGAATATAAAAAAACTAAATGTTAATTTAAAAGAAGGATGTCTGGGAATTTTCTCTCCATAGGGAATGCATAGCTTTATAATCAGGTTCATCCTTAAAAGATCTTATCCATACCTCTAAACCTTTCTTGCCGTATGGTTAAGGGTTTTCTTCCTGCCTGTTTTATCTCCGCAAGCCTTTGGAGTTAACTCCATAGTCTTGGGAGATAACTCCAAAGCTTATGGAGATAACTCCAAAGGCTATGGAGATAGAATACATCCGCATAAAAAGGTTTAATCAAGAGATAGAAAATGTTTATGCAACAGGAACGAATGCGATATGTTGTTATTACGGCAGCAGAAAGATCGAACCGTTTAAAAATTCATGTTAACTCTTTTCACACGCAGGAGGTATATACTGAATCTAAAGAAAGATATGAACAGGAAAATAAGAAGTAGTCCCCGTCAAATTTCTATCCCCCTTATCTTATGAATTGAACCATATAGTTCCATTAAATAAAAAATCCCCTTCAACCGTAGCTGAAGAGGATTTTACTATATAATAAAATATCATTAATAGCTTGCTTGCATATTCGAAGCACTACATTTCACTGTAGAAACAAGTTCTTTATCATTTTCTCCCTTTGCCGTCACCTTAACTACAATAGTATCACTCTTAGGCACTACTTGATCGAAAATATCACGAAATTTCATATCATTAAAAGGCATATGGAAACTAATCAAAGCACTCCCTGTCTGATAAGCATCATCAGCTCCTTTGGTCTGTTGAAGTTTTGTCACCAATGTATCCTCTTTGGCTTCTACAGCATATAAATGGAAATCGTTCATACTCAGCTGTTCTTTAGTTTTAAAAGTAAAGGTACGTTAACATATCCATTTATGGCCCATATCTTATTATTAGAATCTTCCAATGACACTAGTGCATAATCAGTTCTCAATGTATCAGACTGAACATTAAAATCTTTATAATTCAAAATAGCCAATACGCCAACTTCACTTACCTTATAAGACTTTTTCCCTTCTGTAATTGCTTCTCCTTCCATCAATTTGATCCCTACCTGCGCACGCTTGTAATAACTGCCGTCAGATGCCTTAAGACCAGCCAATACACTTGAAGCCACTGGAGTATAAGTATATCCCCATGCATCTCCTTTCAGAACGGTTCCACCAAAAATACTACCTTCTTCCACAGTAACGATCTCATAAAGATCATAATTGGAGCCGCTATCACCATCATTCAAACAAGAACTAAAAGTAAACACCGATACTAACCCAGCAAATATTGCTGCCAATTTCATTTTTTTCATTTTCTTCTTTATAATTATTAGGGTTTGCAAAATTAAATAAAAGAACCGGTTTTCAAGAAAGAAACTTAATTCTTTTTATTGTTTTAATGATTAAATGAAAAATTGGCTTAAATACTGCGTCGTCACTTACTTTTTAACATTATTTTTTATTCATATCTCATTCTCTGATAAGACTTGCTTTATCTTTTGTTTTAGCTATTTTTTCCACTGAGATTCACTTGTACTCTATCTGCCATTAACCCATTAATAAAAATTAATACATAAAAGAACAAGCAGTTTAGCTATAGTACCACTTTATTTCCTATCTTTGAAACAAAACACCCATTAACCATAAAATCTAGAATATTATGCTAATACTCAAGAAATCATGTAAAGCATTGATCACCGCCCTATGTACATTGTTTATATACTCTTGCAGCAGCAATGATAAACTGGATATCAACAATTATCAGTTGCAATCCATTCAATGGAAACTTAGTGCAAATGATGCCGAGAAAGTCGATACAATTGAGTTGCCTCCTAAAATAACCAGCAACAATACAGAAGAACCTATGTCTATCACTTTTTCATTTGAAAAAAACATAAAAGAGACATCACAATTTTACAGTGACGACCCGGAACTATTCAATTCTTTGACTTTAAAAGAGAATATATTGGTTGATATTACAGCTAATGCCAGTACCTTGAGTTCTGAATATAGAAAATTATCATCCGACTTACATGCACCTCTGTCCCTTAACGAAACAGTGCTTTCCCCTCTATATAAATCAAAAGAAACACTAAAACTTTCTCCACATACAAAAGTAACGACTGAATGTAAAATATATATCAAAGAATATACAGCAACCTATTTGGCTATTTTTGCAAATGACAAAGGAGAAACTATAGAGATGAGTGGCAAATGGAAAGGAGCATTCAATAAAGGTTCCAAGGTTACTTATATTCTTAAAGATATAAAATGAAACATTTGAATTTAATATAGGGTAATGAAGTGGACTACAGCATAACCAATCCTCATCTACCCTATATTTTTCAAGAACATTTTTTTAAATCAGCCTATGACTAAAAGAATCGGCATAAATATATAGTTAAATATGTAATCTACATGATACCTGTATATTATTTTTGCCGATAAGATAAATTTCCATTCCTACCGATTCGGTAAAATAAACTATTTATGAACACTGTATTCTTCAACGAATACATCCAAACAAGCCCTAAATTTATGACCGATTTCACCCCGTGGACACTCTTTGTCGATACAGGCATCATCTCAGTATTGCTACTGCTCGGCAAACTCATGAGAGTAAAAATAAGATTCATCCAAAAGCTGTTCATTCCCCCCAGTCTGTTGGCCGGGTTTATGGGACTGGCCTTGGGACCTCACGGTTTCGGCATCATTCCTCTTTCCACCCAAACAGGAACTTATGCCGGCATATTGATAGCCTTCATTTTCGGTGCCCTCCCCCTCACCTCACAAAAGGCAGCTAAAGGAGATGCAGACAATATAGGCAGCATGTGGGCATATTCACAGGCAGGAATGTTGTTGCAATGGGCTTTTGG
>ENA-OQJM01000260-OQJM01000260.1-human-gut-metagenome-genome-assembly--contig:-NODE-260-length-13284-cov-4.172988_pt1 | contig 13284 bp, 13 predicted proteins | sample MGYA00242607_ERZ504773 | MGnify/ENA primary metagenome ERZ504773 (study PRJEB26092, sample SAMD00036355) | human gut metagenome | host: Homo sapiens | study: EMG produced TPA metagenomics assembly of... | reverse complement strand
TTTCTTTGTCTTTGGATTCGCAACACTAAGGTAAGTGAAAACGCTGACATGGCAAAAACCTGGGCAACAAAATGTTGCTCAGGAACTTATAAAAATAATTATCAATTATGTTGCGGAATTAAGGTATATTTTAAATCAGCGTTGATAAATCTTTCTCAGCTACGAAAGAGAGATTATTAAGAATAATCACTTCTCTTGCTCTGTCGGGATTATCTGTGCGGAAAATCAATATGCCTTTGTTCCCTAACAAGAAGGAATACAGATAAGTGATTCCTATTTTGGCTTCACTGAAAATGGTGATAGCGTCCGCTGCCCGTCCCGGCTGATTATCCAGTGTGATGGCGAACACATCAGAGAGCGCCACGGATATTCCGGCCTCTTTCAGTGTTTCGTATGCGCGTTTGGGTTCCGAGCAGATGATACGGTAAATGCCATATTCCACTGTATCGGCAATAGTGGAGGCAATCAGTTGTATGCCTGCTTCTTTTAATAAGTTCAATACCCTTTGTAGAGTCCCCGATTTATTTTCAATGAAGACGGATAATTGTTGTATAGTCATAAACTTATTTTTTAAAAGGTTTTACGTAAGTCTTTCACGCGGACAGCTTTGCCTTCTGGTTTAGGGAGTGTTCCTTTGGGTACCAGTTTCACACGTGGGGTAACTAATATTTCATCTTTCAATTGGCGAGTGATTTCACGGGTCAATGATTGCAGACGCCCGTAATCGTCAGTGAACAGTTGGCTTAATTCCACTTCTACGGTCATCTCATCATTTGATTCGGCAGTTTCAAGTGTAATCAGATAATCACTGCCCAATTCTTTGAATTGTAACAAAATTGTTTCAATCTGAATGGGGAAGATATTGACCCCTTTCAGGATAATCATATCGTCACTGCGTCCTTTCATTCTGTCCAGACGTTTGTGATGACGGCCACAAGGACATTCACCTGGCAGAATACGGGTAAGGTCACGGGTGCGGTATCTCAGTAAAGGCATCGCTTCACGATTGATCGTGGTCAACACCAGCTCACCTACTTCCCCTTCGGGTGCGGGTTCCAAAGTGTCGGGGTTGATTATTTCTACGATATAATAATCTTCCCATATATGCAGGCCGTTCTGTTCCTGACATTCAAAAGCCACACCGGGACCGCACATTTCGGACATGCCGAAAGAATTGTAAGCTTTTACGCCTAACATATCTTCGATGCGGCGGCGTTGTTCTTCAGAGTGAGGTTCTGCTCCGATAATCAATGTCTTCAGTTTGGTATCACGGCGAGGGTCAATCCCTATTTCCTGCATTACCTCATACATACGGGCTGCATAGCTGGGAATGGCATGCAGGGCAGTGGTTCCGAAATCTGAGATAAACTTTAACTGGCGCTTGGTGTTTCCGGCAGCGGCAGGTACGGTTAACATTCCCAGCCTTTCGGCACCATATTGAAAACCTAGTCCGCCAGTGAACATGCCATAACCGGAAGAGTTTTGGAAAACATCACCTGGACGCAATCCTACCATATAAAGACAACGGGCGACTGCATTGGCCCATTCGTCAAGGTCTTTCTGAGTATGGAGAATGACAGTGGGGTTTCCGGTGGTTCCACTGGATGAGTGAAGGCGGACGGTTTTTTCCAAAGGTACGGATGCCAGTCCGAAGGGATAGGTATCACGTAAATCTTGTTTGGTAGTAAACGGAATTTTTTGTAAATCATCCAGTGAACGGATATCTTCCGGGCTCAGATGACTCTCGGCAAATCGTTGTTTATAGAAAGGGGAATTCATGCAATGACGGACAGTCTTTTGCAAGCGTTCCAATTGCAATTTCTCTATTTCCGGCCGTGTCAGAGTTTCTAACTCTTTGTGTAAATACATAGCATTTTCTGTTTAGTTGGTTATTAGTCCGACAAAAATAGAAAAAAATATAATGCGGTTGGGAATAAGCTGACAAAATATGTATCTTTGGGGGATTTTAATTTAAAAATGTGATGAAAAAGACTTTATTTATAATAGGTATGTTGTTGTGCGTGTTTTCGTTGCACGCTCAGGATATGAAAACTCTCTTTATCGCTATGCCTGATTCGATAGCTCCTTTATTGACAAAGGTAAATCGCGAGGATTGTGTGGATTTTCTGGCAAGTAATATGAAGGCGGAGGTCAAGAACCGTTTTGGAAAGGTGTCCGAGCTGAAAAAGTTGACTGACGATTATTTGTTTCTGCAGACCACGGGAAGTAGTTCTATGGAAATGAAACTGTTGCCCTTGAATGATTCCGTAAAGGTGATTTGTGTGATCAATACAGTTTGTGGTCCGGTTTGTGATAGTGAAATTCGTTTTTATAGTACACGGTGGGAGCAACTGGCGGAAAGTGATTTTATCCGGCTTCCTTCTGTCGAGGCTTTTTATCTGCCGGTAGATACGCTGACTGATGAGGCTTATGTTGCGATTAGAGAGAAAGCAGATATGGAACTGGTGAAAGCTACTTTGTCTGAGGACAAGTCAATCATCTCTTTTACTTATACTACTCCGGAATATCTGGCAAAGACAGAAAGAGAAAAATTGGCAGTGTATATCAAGAAAGAGCCGGTGATATATGAATGGAAAGAAGGAAAGTTTAGTGCATTCCCCTAAAGGGAGTGCAATGTGTTTCAATATAAAAAGGCTGCAAACTCATTGAGTTGCAGCCTTTTTATATTGAAACTTATGTGTAAGTTACAATTTACTTTTTCATACGGTTACCGTAGCGGCTCATGAACTTATCAACACGACCTGCTGTATCCACCAATTTAGATTTACCAGTGTAGAACGGGTGTGATGTATTAGAAATTTCCAGTTTTTACCAACGGATAAGTTTCACCTTCGAATTCGATGGTTTCTTTTGTGCTACAAGTTGAACGTGACAAAAATACATCGCCGTTTGACATATCTTTAAATACAACCGGACGATAGTTTTCAGGATGAAGACCTTTTTTCATTTCAGTATATTCTTTTATTGTTATTATTTTACTTATTTGGTAAACAAATTGGGTGTAATGGTCCATTTTGGACCGCAAAGATACGGCTTTTCTTTGAAATAGAAAAAACTTCGGGCTATTTTTTCTTCTAAACCCCTTATTTTCTTCTTTTATAGTATTGTAAGGTAGACATTACAATGTAATTAGTTTATGCGTTCAGGCGAAGAAAATAGTTAATAAAATCATTTTTTATGAGATATTTTTGGTGTGAACTTGCCATAGTTAGCGCATTTATGATTACTTTTGCAGTGGAATTTAATTCACTAACAATTATAAATATTAGAACAATGGTTAATTACAAAGATTTAGGTCTGGTAAACACTAGAGATATGTTTGCTAAGGCTATCAAAGGTGGATATGCAATTCCTGCATTCAACTTCAACAATATGGAACAGATGCAGGCTATCATCAAAGCTGCAGTAGAAACAAAATCTCCGGTTATTTTGCAGGTTTCAAAAGGTGCTCGTCAGTATGCTAACGCTACTTTGTTGCGTTACATGGCTCAGGGTGCTGTAGAATATGCAAAAGAATTAGGTTGTGCAAAACCTGAAATCGTTCTTCATCTGGACCACGGAGATACTTTCGAAACTTGCAAGAGCTGTATCGACTCAGGTTTCTCTTCTGTAATGATCGACGGTTCTCATCTGCCTTATGAAGAAAACGTAGCTTTGACAAAGAAGGTGGTTGACTACGCTCATCAGTTTGATGTAACTGTAGAAGGTGAATTGGGTGTATTGGCCGGTGTGGAAGATGAAGTTTCTTCTGATCATCATACTTATACTGACCCTGAAGAAGTAATTGATTTTGCAACTCGTACAGGTTGCGACTCATTGGCTATCTCTATCGGTACTTCTCACGGTGCATACAAATTTACTCCGGAACAGTGTCACATTGATCCTGCTACAGGTCGTATGGTTCCTCCTCCTTTGGCATTCGAAGTATTGGATGCTGTAATGGAAAAACTTCCGGGATTCCCCATCGTTCTTCATGGTTCTTCATCAGTTCCTCAGGAAGAAGTTGAGACAATCAACAAGTATGGTGGTGCATTGAAGGCTGCTATCGGTATCCCTGAAGAAGAATTGCGAAAGGCTGCCAAGTCTGCTGTTTGCAAAATCAACATTGACTCAGACTCTCGTCTGGCTATGACTGCTGCTGTTCGCAAAGTATTTGCTGAAAAACCAGCTGAATTTGACCCTCGTAAGTACTTAGGTCCGGCTCGTGACAATATGGAAAAACTGTACAAGCACAAAATTATTAACGTGCTGGGTTCAGACAATAAATTGGCTGAATAATTAATTCACCCTATATAAACAGGAAAAAGCTGCTTTCTTTATTGAAAGCAGCTTTTTTTGTTTTAAGACTGGTTTCGGTATTGAAGAGGGGATTTGCCTGTATGTTTCTTGAAATAGCGGCCAAAAAAAGATTGGTCAGGGAAAGATAATCGGTTGGAGATCTCTTGGATACTTAGGGACGTGGATTGTAATAATGCTTTAATCTCAAGAATTACATGTCGGTCAATAATGCTTTTGGCTGTGTTGCCGGATACGTTTTGTACGATTGTGGAAAGGTAACGGGGAGTGATGAACAGTTCGGCTGCATAAAAAGATACTTCACGTTGGGTGGTACAATGTTTATGAATCAATTGGATGAAACGTTTGAATATCTCTTCCTGACGATTTATTCCTTCGGTCTTTTTTTGCAGGAACAGGTGTTGGGTCTTGTCATAGAAGTCCAGAATGAAGTTTTGAATGAAATTTTTGAAGATCTGAATGCGGAAACTATTATCCCTGTCTTCATAAAGATCTTTCATGATCAAGCTGAGCCCGATGAATGGTTTTACACGTTCTTCAGGGATGACAATGCATGGATGCTCTTTTAGAAAGTGAAAGAAGGAGGGATCCAGACGTGAGGTGATCTCCCTGAAAAGGGTGTCGGAAAAAACAATATAGGAAACGGTAAAATCATGGCTGGCGCAGGTACAATTGAAGATACTGCCGGGGAGAAGCAGAAGTTGGGTGTTCTCCGTCACTTCGTACGCCTGCAAATCAATTTCTATGTGGGCTTTTCCGCTACGGCAATGAAAAATAGATGCGTCTGCTAACTTCATAATCTGATTGGAGCATATATCTATACTTTCTTCTATTCCGGTGATAAACGGTTCATTCTCTGGTAAACTCAATATTTCCATGTTTATTCTTGTTTTGATGCAAAATTAACTATTATTTTTGTTATAATAGGAAATATGTTCTGAATTTGAACAATGGTGGCTAATAATTGAATGTGTCGGCTTGAGAAATTCCATCTACCTTTGCGTCCGAAATTAAAAGATTGGAATATGATGACATTGAACAGAAAATGGATGCGACTAATAGTATTAGTTGGTTGTGCTGCTTTGACAGCGTCGTGTAAACAGGCGCCTGTTGCACAAATGGAGGCGGAATATGCGGTATTGAAAGTATCGCCGTCGGATAAAGTTTTGTCTACTACTTATTCGGCTACGATCCGCGGACGTCAGGATATTGATATTTATCCGCAAGTTTCCGGTTTCCTAACACAACTTTGTGTGGAGGAAGGACAGGCAGTACGTAAAGGACAAATCTTATTTATTATTGATCAAGTACCTTATAAGGCGGCATTGGAAACTGCTGTGGCTAATGTGGAATCGGCGAAAGCCGGATTGGCAACAGCACAGTTGACATACGATAGCAAGAAAGAATTGTTTGCAAAGAAAGTAGTTTCTGAATTTGATTTGAAGACGGCAGAAAATTCATGGCTTACTGCCAAGGCCCAGTTGGCCCAGGCGAAAGCGCAGGAGGTGAGTGCTCGCAATAATCTTTCGTATACAGAAGTGAAAAGTCCTGCGGATGGAGTGATTGGTACATTGCCTTATCGGGTAGGTGCATTGGTTAGTGCCAGTTTGCCACAACCGTTGACTACGGTTTCTGATAATTCGGATATGTATGTTTATTTTTCGATGACTGAAAATCAATTGTTGGCTCTGACCCGTCAATATGGTTCCAAAGCAGAAGCGTTGAAAAATATGCCGGAAGTGGAACTGCAATTGAATGACAAGTCTATGTATGGCGAAAAAGGGGCGTATTGAAACCATCAGTGGGGTGGTAGACCGTAATACGGGTACCGCGAGCCTGCGTGCCGTATTCCCGAATAAGAATGGGTTGTTGTATAGCGGAACATCGGGAAATGTGATCCTTCCGGTTACGATGAAAGGAAGTTTGGTTATTCCTCAGGCTACAACTTTTTGAAATTCAGGATATTACATATGTATATAAAGTCGTGGACGGCAAGGCACAATCAGCTCCTGTTAGTGTGACCCGTGTAAATGGAGGACAGGAATATATCGTGAACGATGGATTGAAAGAGGGAGATATCATTGTTGCAGAAGGCGTAGGCTTGCTGCGTGAAGGTACTCCGGTTAAAGTAAAACAAAACTAAGAAGAAAATGAATTTAAGAACCTTTATAGAACGCCCCATCCTGTCGGCTGTTATTTCTATTTCGATAGTAGTAGTGGGGATTATCGGGTTGTTCACTTTGCCCGTCGAGCAATACCCGGATATAGCTCCGCCTACCATTCAGGTAAGCACTTCTTATTTCGGTGCCAGTGCGGAAACTCTTCAGAAGAGTGTTATCGCTCCGTTGGAGGAAGCGATTAACGGTGTGGAAAATATGACTTATATGACTTCTACCGCTTCAAATGCCGGAGTTGTAGATATTACTGTGTATTTTAAACAAGGGACAGATCCTGATATGGCGGCTGTTAATGTGCAAAATCGTGTATCCAAGGCGACCGGACAGCTTCCTGCCGAAGTGACTCAGGTGGGTGTGACTACCTCAAAGCGGCAGACCAGTATTTTGCAGATGTTCTCACTATATAGTCCGGATGATTCGTATGATGAGAAATTCTTGTCCAACTATATCAGTATTAATTTGAAACCTGCAATTCTTCGTATCCAGGGTGTGGGTGATATGATGATTATGGGTGGTGACTATAGTATGCGTATCTGGATGAAGCCTGACGTGATGGCCCAGTATAAATTGATTCCATCGGATGTGACACAAGTGTTGGCTGAACAGAATATTGAATCGGCTACCGGCTCATTCGGCGAAAACTCTGATGAAACTTATCAATATACAATGAAGTACAAAGGTCGTTTGATTACTCCGGAAGAGTTTGGGGAAATTGTGATCCGGTCTTCGGATAATGGCGAAGTGTTGAAGCTGAAAGAAATTGCCGATATAGAGATGGGCGAGGAAAGCTATGCCTATCACGGGGCTATGAATGGTCATCCTGGTATTTCCTGTATGATTTTTCAGACGGCAGGATCTAATGCAACAGAAGTAAATAATAATATTGATGCCTTTTGGGAAGAAGCAAAGAAAGATCTGCCCAAAGGGGTGGAGATGGTTCAGGTAATGAGCTCCAATGACTTTTTGTATGCATCTATTCATGAGGTGATAAAGACCTTGTTTGAGGCCATTTTTTTGGTAATCTTAATTGTATATGTATTCTTGCAGGATATTCGTTCTACTATTATTCCATTGGTGGGGATCATTGTATCCTTGATTGGTACATTTGCTTTTATGTCCATAGCAGGATTCAGTATCAACCTGATTACCCTGTTTGCTTTGGTGTTGGTGATCGGTACGGTGGTGGATGATGCTATCGTTGTCGTCGAGGCGGTGCAGGCGCGTTTTGATGTGGGGTATCGTTCTTCTTATATGGCTAGTATTGATGCGATGAAGGGGATTAGTAATGCGGTCATTTCTTCCTCGTTGGTATTTATGGCTGTGTTTATTCCGGTTTCGTTTATGAGTGGAACTTCCGGTACTTTCTATACTCAGTTTGGTTTGACTATGGCGGTTGCCGTAGGTATCTCTGCCGTCAATGCACTGACTTTGAGTCCGGCGCTGTGTGCTTTGTTCTTGAAACCGTATATCAATGAGGATGGGACAGAAAAAAATAATTTTGCAGCACGTTTCCGTAAAGCGTTCAATGCTGCTTTCGATGCAATGATTGAAAGATATAAGAAAGGGGTATTGTTCTTTATTAAACGCAAATGGATGGTATGGACACTTCTTGTGGCCTCGGTAGTACTATTGGCTTTCTTAATGAATACAACTAAAACCAGTTTGGTGCCTGATGAAGACCAGGGGGTTGTATTTGTGAATGTCAGCACGGCGGCAGGTAGTTCATTAAAAACGACTAATGACGTAATGATGCGTATTGAAAAGCGCATGATGGATATTCCTCAGGTGCTGCATGTGCAGCGTGTGGCAGGTTATGGTCTGCTAGCCGGACAGGGTAATTCTTTTGGTATGTTGATTCTGAAGCTGAAACCTTGGGATGAGCGTGAAGGAAAGGAAAATGATGTTCAGGCTGTAATCGGACAAGTGTATGGTCGTACGGCGGATATCAAGGATGCCAGTATATTTGCTATTTCTCCGGGTATGATTCCGGGGTATGGTATGGGTAATGCGTTGGAACTCCATATGCAGGATAAACAAGGTGGTGATGTGGGCACTTTCTTCAATACCACTCAACAATATCTGGGTGCTCTGAACCAACGTCCCGAGATCGCGATGGCATACTCTACTTTTGATATCCGTTATCCGCAATGGACGGTAGAAGTGGATGCGTCCAAATGTAAGCGTGCCGGTATCACTCCGGATGCTGTGCTAAGCACATTGTCTGGCTATTATGGTGGGCAGTATGTCTCAAATTTTAATCGTTTTTCTAAAGTGTATAAGGTTATGATTCAGGCAGATCCGAAATATCGTGTGGATGAAAGCTCATTGAATAATATCTTTGTGCGTATGTCTAATGGCGAGATGGCTCCTCTCAGCCAGTTTGTGACATTGACCCGCAGTTATGGGGCAGAATCGTTGAGCCGTTTTAATATGTTCAACTCTATTGCTGTAAATGCAATGCCTGCCGAAGGGTATAGTACCGGTGATGCTATCCGTGCCGTTCAGGAAACTGCCGTACAGGCACTTCCCAAAGGTTTTGGGTACGATTTTGGTGGTATTACTCGTGAAGAGACCGACCAAGGAGGTACTACCATTATCATCTTTGCTATCTGTTTCTTGATGATTTACCTGATTTTAAGTGCACTTTATGAAAGTTTCCTCATTCCGTTTGCAGTGTTGTTGTCTGTTCCGTTTGGGTTGATGGGTAGCTTCCTGTTTGCAAAGATGATGGGACTGGAGAACAATATTTATTTGCAGACTGGTTTGATTATGTTGATTGGTTTGCTTGCTAAGACTGCCATTTTGTTGACCGAGTACGCCGCCGAGCGTCGTAAGGCAGGTATGAGTCTGACTTCCGCCGCACTTTCTGCCGCCAAAGCCCGTTTGCGTCCTATCTTGATGACGGCTGGAACAATGATTTTCGGTCTGTTCCCGTTGATGGTTGCCAGTGGAGTAGGTGCTAATGGAAACAGTTCACTGGGAACAGGTACTGTGGGTGGTATGGTGATCGGTACGCTGGCGTTGCTGTTTATTGTACCTTCTTTGTTTATCGTATTCCAATATTTACAGGAAAAGGTACGTCCTATTCAGTTTCAGCCGGCGGCCGATTGGCAGATTCAAGAGGAATGTGTAGAAGCAAAAGAAGAAAGACAACACCACATTGAAAGCAAAAACGAAGAGAAAAAATGAAAAAACAGATCATCACTCTGACTGTCGCAGCACTCACACTGAGTAGCTGCGGCATATATACCAAATATAAACCTGCAACCGAAGTGCCCGATAATTTGTATGGGGAAGAGGTGGCGGTTGCTGATACCGTGGATAATATCGGCAATCTGAGCTGGCAGGAGATTTTTACTGATCCGCGGCTTCAGGAATTGATAGAGCAAGGCTTGCGGAACAATACGGATTTGCAGTCAGCACAATGGCGCGTGAAGGAGGCGGAAGCTGCTATGCTGTCAGCCAAATTGGCTTATCTGCCTTCTTTCGCTCTGTCACCTCAGGGGACAGCAAGTAGTTTTGACAAAGGAAAAGCTGCACAAACTTATACTTTACCAGTCGCGGCAAGTTGGGAAATTGATATTTTCGGCCGTATCCGTAATGCGAAACGCCAGGCGAAAGCATTGCTGGAACAGAGCCGTGACTATAAACAGGCTGTCCGGACACAGCTGATAGCCGGTATAGCTAATACTTACTATACCTTGCTGATGCTGGACAATCAGCTGGCCATCTCTGTCCGGACTGAAAAGTCTTGGAAAGAAACCGTAGATGCGACCCGTGCTCTGATGGAAGCCGGATTGGCAAATGAAGCTGCCGTTTCACAAATGGAAGCTACATACTATACTATATGTACTTCAGTTCTTGATCTGAAAGAACAAATTAACCAGGTAGAAAACAGTTTGTCGTTGTTGTTGGCTGAACCTCCTCATGCTATTAAGAGGACGGGCACATGGGACAGCTCTTACATGTTGAAGGAACATTTCCCGGTAGGCATCCCTGTGCAAATGCTTGCCAACCGTCCCGATGTACGCAGTGCGGAGCGTTCGTTGGAAGCAGCTTTCTATGCCACAAATCAGGCTCGTTCCGCCTTTTATCCTTCTATTGTTTTAAGTGGAAGTGCGGGATGGACTAATTCTGCAGGAAGTATGATTGTCAATCCGGGCAAGTTCATTGCAACGGTGGTAGCTTCGTTAACCCAGCCACTTTTTAATAAAGGTGCGAACATAGCACAGCTAAAGATAGCTAAAGCTCAGCAAGAAGAAGCAAAACTGAGTTTTCAACAGGCTTTGTTGAATGCAGGAAGTGAAGTGAACGAGGCTTTGGTGAAATATCAGACGGCCCGTGATAAATCAGCTTATTATGATAAACAAATAAATTCATTAAATAAAGCTTTGGAAAGTACCTCTTTGCTGATGCAACATGGGAATACAACTTATCTGGAAGTTTTGACGGCTCAGCAGACTCTGCTTAATGCGGAGTTAACTCAGGTTGCTAACCGTTTTACTGAAATGCAAGGCGTAATCAATCTCTATCAGGCATTGGGTGGAGGTCGTGACTAATTTAGCATACTGTTATCTTCAACGTGTTGAAGAAAGAGAACGCTGCTCTCCGTGAGGAAAGCAGCGTTCTCTTATGGTTGTCAAGGTCCTACTATAACACAAACCGGATTAGATTCTTCATTGATTTCCTGTAAAAAGCTTAGCTTTCCTTCTTGGACAATTCCCGGATTTTTATCCATCCATTCGTCTATTTTCCCTATCTCCAATAAAGCGGCATACTCTCCTTCTTCTGTACAAGTGATGGGATAGAAAGGCATGAAATGCGTCAGGTCATCTGTCAGCCCCACAGTGGCATCATTCATATAAGTAATATGTTTTTCTTTGTCGTAAATACCGTAGAACGGTTTTTTCTTATCGTATAATCCTTGTAGAGATATAAAGAAGAGATGGTTGGGAGTTTCCAGAATACTGGTTATAACGATGTATTTGTCTGTATCTTCTTTTTGTCCCATTTTCTCAGCTGGGAAATGCCATTGTCTGGTATGGAAGGTGGTATGGACAGTAGCTTCGTGTCCTTTGATGTCATAGATTGTGTCATTGAACGCTTTTCTGAAACGTATGCTGCCGTTACTCAGCCAAAGTGAAGGCTGGTCTATAGGAAGAACGGTCATTGTTCCATTCTGGTAATTTATATATATTAATCCTCCTATGTTAGCGTTGCCGGGTAATTGCTTGAATACGTTGATGCTGGATATCTGATCCATGCCCATAGGGTTACCTGGATTGGCAAATTCCGGCAATGAGTCTTTTATTTCTCCCTGTTCGTTGAAGTAAAGTAACGCACTTGCTTGCGGTTGTCCTATTCCTTCTCCATAATGAGCAAGAATAAGGGAGTCGGAAAAAGTGAAGTAAAGGGATGGGGAAATCTTTTGTGGCAGGTTTACTTGCCCTAGATAATTACCTTTTGTGTCGTATTTTACCAACTTGTCGGGTTGGCGATAAAAGTAGAGATTGTTGGTATGGGGGTGAATAAAGCAGCTGGCATTGCTGTATCCTTTTGGATCTTCCCCTTTGTGCCCGATGCTGCCAAGATATTTTCCGGTTTGTTTGTCGAATGACAGGCATCGTCCGTTGGTAGAGACAAAGATACGGCCTTTAGATAGTTTGATGGAATAAGAGTTGCCAATCAGGGATGAGTCTGTTGTTTCTAAAGGGATATAACGGATCTGTTTTCCCAATTGGGAGATCTTTAATTCTGTGAGGTGTTCCAGACTTGCGGCAATGTCAATTGCATTCGGGGCATTTGCCTTGTTTTGGGGGGCACAGGAGCCTAATAATAGGAGTAGGCCGCCTAGCATGATTTGCTTCTTCATAGTAGTATTGTTTTATGAAAGAAAAGAAGTTGTTTGCATGGACAACTTCTTTTCTTTGTGTTTAAATGATGTTGTGTTTGTTATCTTGCTGCAAAAAACAAAGAGTTTCCTATAGCTATTCTTGCGGTAGCAATACCTTGTGCATCAGGAGTGACAGTCATGGAGGTTCCGTTTTGCAGGTTCAAAGTAGCTGTCCCGTCTTCGTTCATTTTCACAAGTTCGAAGCTCTGTTCGCCAGAAACAGCGTTCCATGTATTGTTTTCTTTGTTGTAGACCAAATCTACAGATTTGTCTTCTCCTTTTTTGGTAATGGTATAACCGTTTTCGTTGGTTTTAACCAAGTATTCGCCATTTTCTCCTTGCACTGTTTTTACTTCACCGATAGAAGCTGTAGGGTTAGAGCCGCTCCAGAATTCGATGGAATTTAAAACCAATACATCCGCCAGATAAGCAATTTCATAAACAGGGACAATATGGAAAGCGAGAAAGATAAGTTCGTTGACAAACTTGTTGCTTACTCCCTGATTCCAGTCTTTCAAACTATTCCATAATCCGAAAGAACCGATGCATGATGAAAATAAGACGCTGCCACTCAACGTGGCGCAAACAAGAAATGTTTTGCTTTTTTTCATGATCAATAAAGTTAAGTTTATAAAAAGTAATTTTATGACGATTTCCTACAATAAAACGATTTAATCGTCACGCAAAGATAGAACTTTTTTTATGGAAAGAGGCTTCTCTACCTAAAAAACTGTATCTTTGTAAGCTGAACATGAAAAACTATTAATCAAAAATCTTATAAAAGAATGAAAGAACAAATTACAAAAAAAGCTACAAATGACTCCATAATTATACCAAACTTCTATCCCGAATAGATTTATCTTATAATCCTTTAAATTATTCATCGGGAAGTATAAA
>ENA-OQJM01000258-OQJM01000258.1-human-gut-metagenome-genome-assembly--contig:-NODE-258-length-13413-cov-2.015355_pt1 | contig 13413 bp, 10 predicted proteins | sample MGYA00242607_ERZ504773 | MGnify/ENA primary metagenome ERZ504773 (study PRJEB26092, sample SAMD00036355) | human gut metagenome | host: Homo sapiens | study: EMG produced TPA metagenomics assembly of... | reverse complement strand
CAGCATGCTTGCGGGATGCTCGTCCGAGGGGGGCGCGGGCGCTCCGGCAAGCGACGAGCGTGCGTGGGATCAAGAAACCGACGTGGTGGTGGTCGGAACGGGCTTCGCCGGTTTGGCAGCCGCTCATGAGGCTGCGAAGGCGGGCAGCCAGGTCGTTCTTGTCGAAAAAGCTCCCGAAAAGTACGCAGGCGGCAATAGCCGCGCATGCGCCCAGGCCATCTGGTCGCCGGAAAAGACCGCCGAAGGCGTTGCCTACTTCAAGGAGATCACCGGCGATTACCACCTCGTCGGACTCGACGATGCCGTGATCGAGGCCTATATCGGCGGCGCGAAAGAGAACGCCGATTGGCTGTTGGACGAGTTCGAGATCGAGACGAAGACGCACAACGCCTGCGAGTACCCCGCTGCGAAAACCGCTTCGGCGGTGGGCGATTCCAACACGCTCATTCCGGCCGAAGGGTTGGGTAACGCTCGGGTCTGGGCGCCTATGTTCGAGGTGGTAGGAAGCGAGTCGGGCGTTACGTCTCTGTTCGAGACGGCCTTCACCGATCTCGTGTTCAACGAGGCTGGCGAAGCGATCGGCATCGAGGCGCAGCAAGGCGAATCGCCCCTCCTCATCAAGGCGAAGAAGGGCGTCGTGCTCGCTTGCGGCGGGTTCGAGTACAACGAGGAAATGAAGGCGAATAACTGCCGTTACCCGTCGCTCGCGTGGGGCACGCCGTACAACACGGGCGATGCTCTGACGGCGTGTCGCAAGTACGATATCGACTTCTGGCACATGAACTCCGCGACGCCGGCAACGCGCGTCGGCGTGCAGGCTACTTGGCTCGATGACGATTTCAGCGAATGCGGCTTCGACTGCGAAGTGGCAGGCGATGCCGGGTACGTGTGGACCGACAAGTACGGCAAGCGCTTCATGGACGAGACTCGCTCCTATCAGCACGGATACGGTCGCGATGCGCTGTTCTACAACGACTCCGCCAAGATGGAATGGCCGCGCCTGCCGTTCTGGCAGGTTGTCGACGGAGCACGCTGCCGTTTATGGGAACGAGCGGCAGCGGTTGGGTGCACATCGTCGGCGGCACCAGCGCTCCCGACAGCACCGAAGAGTTGCTTTCCTCGGGCTTGATGGTCAAAAGCCGACACTGTCGAGGAACTTGCTTCTCAGATGGGCGTCGAAGCGACGATCCTGCAGGAGAGTGTGGACGCGCTTTCCGGTCCCGATGACGAGTTCGGTCGAGCTGCGGAAAAGAAGCGCGCGCTTTCCGGCACGCTGTATGCGGTGCAGCTCCAGCCCATCATGGTGAACACCAACGGCGGGCCGAAGCGCGATGCGAGTGCGCGCATCGTGCATACGGACGGCACGCCTGTCGAGCGGCTGTTCTCCGCTGGCGAGCTCGGCTCCGTATGGGCTTGGTACTACCAGGGTGCCGGCAACGTGAGCGAATGCATGGTGTTCGGCCGCATCGCCGGGCGCAATGCCGCTGCGCTGACTCCTTGGGACGCTGAAGCTTAGGGCTTCATCTGTTCCGTGACGCGGCCGTCCTTCCGACTCCCTCCCTCGTGCGGAAGGGCGGCCAAGAACCTGCGGGCGATCCGGAAGGTATCGCTCGCTCATCTGCCAAGGAGGCAATGCGATGAAGAAGTTTACGGGTGCGGCGACGATTTCGTGCGCAGTCATCGCGTTGGCGTTGACCGCCTGCGCGCCCCAGTCGAACGAAAACGGAGCCGCATCGGCCGACGATGCGAAGGAGACCCCGATCACGGTTGCGTGGTCGGCGGACTCGGAGTGTGGCACCTGCCATGCGACCGAGCAGGCGTCGTACGACGACGCGGCTTGCGTGGCCAGCACGCACGAAGGGCAAGCGTGCATTTCGTGCCATGCTGACGCTTCCGGTCTGGCGACGGCTCACGAGGGCAAGACCGCGTCCGATACCATGCCCAAGAAGCTGAAGAAGACGGAGGTGCCCGACGACGCATGCCTGTCGTGCCACTACGGTGCTCGCGAAGAACTCGTTGCAGCCACCGTCGACGTCGCGGTGGTCGATTCGAAAGGCACGGCGGTGAACCCGCACGATGTGACTCCGAGCGAGCAGCACGATACTATCCGATGCGCGGATTGCCACGGCATGCACGATGCCGAGAAGCTTGCCGACAAAGCCGATGCGGAATGCGCAAGCTGCCATCACGCCGACGTGTTCGAGTGCTACACGTGCCACGATTGACGCGACCGCTGCGCGGACGTCCGAGAAGGGGGCATGCGTGCAACAAGCTGCGCATACCCCCTCTGTTCCTCTTGTGGAACCTCGGTCGAAACCCTCGCGCGCGCACCGCGGTGCGCTACCATGACGCTCATGGAAACCATTAAGCGACATGACACCGGTCCCGCGGTCGAAGACGTGCAGCAGCGCCTCGTCACCATCGGGCTGCTCGATCCCGCCGACGTCGACGGGGCGTTCGGCGATACCACGGCCGAGGCCGTGCAGGCGTTCTGCGGCGGCGCGGGCCTGCCTCTCACCGACGAGGTGACCGAGAAGGTGTGGGCGGCGCTCGTCGACGCCTCGTTCACGCTGGGCGACCGCACCCTGTACCTGCGCATGCCGCACTTCCACGGCCACGACGTGCTGGAGCTGCAGCACGCGCTGGGCGCGCTCGGCTTCGCCTGCGGCGCCACCGACGGCATCTTCGGCGCGTTCACCGAGCTTGCGCTGCGCAAGTTCCAGCTCAACCTGGGCCTGCCGTCCGACGGCATCGCCGGCGCCTACACGTACGCCGCCATCCGCAACCTCCACCATTCGTGGGAGGGCAAGGAAGCGGTGCACGGTTCCAGCCACCTCGGGTTCGCCCGCGCCGCCGACGTGCTCGAGCGCAATGCGCTGTGCCTGTTCGGCACGCAGGATTTTACGCGCAGCGTCGCATCGCGCATGTCGAATCTCGCGCTGGCCACGAACCCCGCTTCCAAGATCATGAGCGCCGATTCTCTGCTCGTCGCCCCCGACGAGTCCATGTTGCTTGTGCATATCGTCCTGCCGGGCGAGCTGACGGTGACCACCGTGCCGCGCGTCAGCTTCGATGACGAGGAGACGCTTTCTCTGCGTCTCGAGACGGCTATCGGCGTGGCCGACGCCGCCAGTCCGTCGCGCATCGCCGTCGAGCTTCCCGGCATTATGTGGGAAGACGCGGGCGAGGGTCGTTCCGCGCAGCATTTCGCTATTACGCTGCTCGACGCCTTGTGCACTGCGCTGTCGTAAGCTCGGCACCCTGATCGTAGACGCTGCACCCCCCTCCGCCATTCCGAGCAAGCGAGGTCTTCGGGATGCCATCCTGAGAGAGTGCGGTCCGCTCCCGTCATCCTGAGCGAGCGAAGCGAGTCGAAGGCCGCGTTGCGCGTGGCGAGGAGGCTTGCGGCATCTCCTCGATCGGAAGCTCGAACGCTCGCGCTCTTTGATCGAAACCTTCCTACACCAGCTGATGTATTCTCGTGTCGGTTCGATGACGGATATGCAAAAGTTAATGATTTCCGCAGGTGAGGGCTTTATACTGCTGTCAAACACCAACCGATTCGAAAGCAGGTTATCATGGCTGACGATACGAAGAACACCGACTCTGGCACCCCGCAGCAGCCCGACGCGGCTCCGCAGCCTCCCGCGACGCCCCCGACGAGCCGTTGCCTCAGCAGCAACCTTCTATGGGCCAGCAGGTTCCTCCCGCGCAGCCCCAGCCGCAGCAACCGATGTACGGCGCTCCGCAGCCTCAGCCGCAGGCTTTCTACCCGCCTGCTCCGCTCATGCAGCTCACCGGCGGCATGAAGTTCGCTTGGCTTGTGGTGGGCGCCTTGCTGGGCATTCCGGGTATCATCATCGCTTGGCTTGTGAACGTCGACAAGATGCCGCAGGTGAAAAGCGATGCCCTCAAGTTCGCCATCATCGGTTTCGTCATCTGGATCGTGCTGCAGTTCATCTTCGGCATGATCGTGTTCGGAACCATCTCGGCCGCGATGTACGGGCTGATGAACTCGGTGGATATGGGCTCCTACAACTACGGCTACCACGGATCTTGGTAATCGACCGGATAAATCTGTAAATCGCTTCACATTGGAAGAGCCCAGCGGGGCTCTTCCTTTTGCGTGCTAAAGCGAGTGGTACAATTGTGAGCGATTTCCAGGGTCCGTGCGGGGAAGCGCGGGCGCCAGAGACCCACCGCACAAAGGAGCACACATGCCACGTCCCATGACCATGGCGGAGAAGATCCTCGCCGCCCATGCGGGGCTCGACGAAGTGGAGCCGGGTCAGCTGATCGAATGCGATCTCGACCTCGTGCTGTCCAACGACGTCACCGCCCCCATTGCCGTCAAAGAGTTCCGCAAGATCGGCGTCGAGAAGGTGTTCAATCCTACGAAGATCGCTCTCGTCCCCGATCACTACGTCCCCAACAAGGACATCAAGAGCGCCACCCAGTCCAAGCAGTGCCGCGAGTTCGCCAACAAGTACGACATCCTTAACTTCTACGATGTGGGCCAGATGGGCATTGAGCACGCTCTGCTGCCGGAAAAAGGCATCGTGACCGCAGGCGACTGCGTGATCGGTGCGGACAGCCACACCTGCACCTACGGTGCGCTGGGCGCGTTCTCCACAGGCGTTGGCTCTACGGATATGGCAGCCGGCATGGCAACGGGCATGGCGTGGTTTAAGGTTCCGTCCGCGATCAAATTTAACCTGACCGGCAAGCTGCCGGAAAATTGCAGCGGCAAAGACGTTATCCTCACAATCATCGGCATGATCGGCGTGGACGGCGCGCTGTATAAGAGCATGGAGTTCACCGGCGAGGGCGTGAAGAACCTCTCCATGGACGACCGCCTGTGCATCTGCAATATGGCGATTGAGGCCGGTGCGAAAAACGGTATTTTCCCGGTGGACGATATTACGCTTGCCTATTTACAGGACAGAAGCGAACGCGAGCCGGTTGTATACGAAGCAGACCCCGACGCGGAATACGAAAAGGTTATCGATATCGATCTCGCAAAGATTGTGCCGACCGTCGCCTGTCCGCATCTGCCGGAGAACACGCACCCGGCAAGCGAGCTGCACGATATTAAGGTCGACCAGGTTGTCATCGGCAGCTGCACGAACGGCCGCATCGCCGACATGCGCCAGGCCGCCGACGTGCTGCGCGGCCGCACGGTGCATCCCGACGTGCGCTGCATCGTGATCCCCGCCACGCAGGCGGTGTATCGCCAGTGCATGGAGGAAGGCCTCATGGACGTGTTCCTCGACGCGAACTGCGCCGTGTCCACGCCTACGTGCGGCCCCTGCCTGGGCGGCTACATGGGCATTCTCGCCGCAGGCGAGCGCGCCATCGCCACGACGAACCGCAACTTCGTCGGCCGCATGGGCGACCCCACCAGCGAGGTGTACCTGTCCTCGCCGGCCATCGCCGCGGCAAGCGCCGTGCTCGGCCACATCGGCCTGCCGGAAGACCTGGACTAGGAGGAGCTGCGATCATGCAATTCAAAGGAACCGCGCACCGCTACGGGCGCGACATCGATACCGACGTCATCATCCCGGCCCGCTACCTGACCACGTCCGATCCGGCGGAGCTGGCGAAGCACTGCCTGGAGGATCTCGACACGTCGTTCGTCGAACGCGTGCAGCCGGGCGACATCATCGTGGCCGACGAGAACTTCGGCTGCGGCTCGTCGCGCGAGCATGCCCCCATCGCCATCAAGGCGGCGGGCGTCGACGTCGTCATCGCCAAGAGCTTCGCGCGCATCTTCTACCGCAACTCCATCAACACGGGCCTCGCCATCATGGAGTGCCCCGAAGCGGTGGACGCCATCAGCCAGGGCGACGTGGTGTCGGTGGATGCCGATACGGGCGTCATCGTGGACGAGACGACGGGCCAGACGTACCAGGCTCAGCCGTTCCCCCCGTTCATCCGCGAGATCATCGAAGCCGGCGGCCTCATCAACCGCACGAAGGCGAAACTTGGCGAGGAGTAGATCAATGACCAGGACCTATAACATCTGCCTGCTTCCCGGCGACGGCATCGGCCCCGAGATCATCGCCGAGGGCGTCAAGGTGCTGGACGCGGTGGGCGCGAAGTACGATACGGCGTTCTCCTACACCGAGGCGCTGCTGGGCGGGTGCGCCATCGATGCGTGCGGCACCGCGCTGCCGGACGAGACGCTGCGCGTGGCCGAATCGTCCGACGCCGTGCTGCTGGCGGCGGTCGGCGGTCCGAAGTGGGATACCACGACCCCGCGAAGCCGCGTCCCGAGCAGGGCCTGTTGGGCATCCGCAAGGCGTTGGGCCTGTACACGAACCTGCGTCCCGTGCAGATCTTCGCCGCGTTGGCCGACGCGTCCACCCTCAAGCCCGAGATCGTGGACGGCGTGGACATGATGATTGTCCGCGAGCTGACGGGCGGCTTGTACTTCGGCCGCCGCGAGCGTTTCTACGACGAAGAAGGCTGCGGCTCGGACGGCGCCGCCGGCCAGCGCGCCTACGACACGTTGGAATACCGCGAGTACGAGGTGGAGCGCATCGCGCGCCAGGCGTTCGAAGCCGCGCGCAAGCGCCGTAACAAGGTGACCAGCGTCGACAAGGCGAACGTGCTGGAAACCAGCCGCATGTGGCGTGAGATCGTGCACCGCGTCGGCTCAGAGGAATACCCCGACGTGGAGCTCGAGGACCTGCTCGTGGACAACACGGCCATGCAGCTGATCAGCCGCCCTGTCGACTTCGACGTGGTGGTGACCGAGAACATGTTCGGCGACATCCTGTCCGACGAGGCCGCCCAGATCACCGGCTCGCTGGGCATGCTGGCCAGCGCCAGCCTCGGCGACGGCACCGCCCTCTACGAGCCCAGCCACGGCAGCGCGCCCGACATCGCGGGACGCGGGATCGCGAACCCGCTCGCGCAGATCCTGTCCGTCGAGATGATGCTGCGCTATAGCTTCGACATGGGCGAGGCCGCCGACGACATTCGCCGCGCGGTGACCGCCGTGCTCGACGAGGGCTGGCGCACCGGCGACATCAAACAGTCCGACACGCCCGCCGACAAGCTGGTCGGCACGGCGCAGATGGGCGATCTCGTGGTGTCGCGTTTGTAGCGCGTTCCTTGCAAAGTAAAAAGAAGCGCCCTGAACGGGCGCTTCTTTTTGTCAGCGGTCTCGTTTACGGCTTCGGTCCCTTCGATACGACGATGACCACCTTGCCTTCTTGCACGCTTTGGCTGATCACCGTGCCTTCCGGAACCGTGTCGGAGTACTCCTCGATGTAGCCCGCCTTGTAGCCGTTCAGTATCTGGATGGCTTCCTCGAAGGTCTTGCCCACGGCGCTTGGAGCCGAGTTCACGTCCTTCTCGCGGCTTTCGCCGTCCTCGTCCGTTCTCTTCTTCCACCTTCTTGCCCAGCTTGTTCTTCTGAGCGATGTTGTACGGGTTGTTGTACGGCGGATCCGCGACGTGGGGAAGTTCTCGATGGCCTTGCCGCTGGTGTCCCCGATCCATGAAGTCCTTCCATAGCGCGTTCGCCGTGAGCCCGTGGTCGGTCTCAATAGCGCCGGACGGGTCGCCGATCCAAGCCGCGCACGACAGGCTGGGCGTATAGCCCACCAGCCAGTGGTCGGTGAACGAGCTGGCGGTGCCCGTCTTGCCTGCAACCGGCTGCCCGCTGTTCAACCGCGCCGACGTGGCCGTGCCGTTGCTCTGCGTGAACACCGTTTCCAACACCTTCGTCGTGGCGGCGGCGACCTTCTCGTCCAACACGCGTTCGCCGGTGTCGCTCTCCTCCTGAGGCCAGATGACGTTGCCGTCGCGGTCGAGGATCTTTGTGATCACCGTGGGCTCGCGTTTCACGCCGCCGCTGGCCAGCGTGGCGTAGGCGCTCGCCATCTCCAACGGATTGACGTCGGCCACGCCCTCGGTTGCGGTGTACACGGGGCTGCATGGGGGAGGTCACGCCCAGGCGGCTGGCCATCTCGGTAGTGGATGCCTGGCCGATGGAGTTCGACAGGCGCAGGTAGCCGGTGTTCGACGAGATGGCCGTCGCGCTTTGGATCGTCTGGATGCCGTAGTCGTTGCCGTTGAAGTTCTCGAAGTCCTCGGGTGCGCCATCCTGTCCCTTCTTGAGGGGAGAGGTGCAATCGACCAGCGTCTGAGGCGAGATGCCCTGTTCGATGGCTGCGGCCAACGTGAACGCCTTGAACGTCGATCCGGCCTGGCGTCCCGTTCCGCCGTCGCCCGTGGCGATGTTCACCTGGCTTTCCCCTTCGCCTTGGCCGTACGGCACTCCGCGCGTCATCGCCTTCACTTGGCCGGTTGCCACGTCGATGGCTACGATGGAGGCGTCCAAGTTGTCGGCCATGTTCGCGCGCTGGTTGTCCACCGCCGCCTGCGCCGCGTCCTGCAGCTCGGGGTCGAGCGAGGTGTAGATGGTCAGTCCGCCTTTGAACAGGTCGGCATACGAGCATCCGTAGGGGTTGTTCTCGTCGAACAGCAACGAACGCACGTAGCTGGTGAAAAAGGGATAGGCGTAGATGCCGTCGGCTGGTGCGTCGGGCGCCGGGTTCAGCCCCAGCTCCTCGGCTTGGGCATCGTCGTGCTCCTGCTGCGTGATGTCGCCGGCCGACAGCATGCGGTCGAGCACCACGTTGCGGCGCGCCAGGCAGGCGTCCGGGTACACCTTGGGATTAAGATAGGTGGGCGACTGCGGGATGCCTACGAGCGTGGCGGCCTGCGCGAGCGTCAGGTCGAGCGCCGACACCTGGAAGTAGTTCTGCGCGGCCGCTTCGATGCCGTAGCAGCCGTCCCCGTAGTTGATGATGTTCAAGTACTTGACCAGGATGTCGTCTTTGCTGAAGCGTTTCTCCAAATCGATGGCCAGCTCGGCCTCGCGGATCTTGCGCTCGAAGGAGATGTCGGTCGCCTCTTCGGACAACACGGTGTTGCGCACGAGCTGTTGGGTGATGGTGGAAGCGCCTTCCAGGTCGCCGCCGCGCAGGTTGTTGACGAAGGCGCGCGCGATACCGGGGATGTCCACGCCTTCGTGCTCGTAGAAACGCACGTCCTCGGTGTCGACGGTGCCTTCCAGCACGTATGGGCTGATCTCCTCGTACGTTACCGGATCGCGCTTTTCCAGCTGGAACTCCGCCAGCAACGTGGCTTCGTCGCCTGCGTACATCACAGATTCGCGGGATGTGTTGGTGAAGTCGGTGTCCTCGATGCTGGGGAGGTTCTTCGTCCAGCCTTCCATGACGCCGAGGGCGCCCTGAACTCCTGCGTAGCCGACGAAGCAAAGGGCTGCCACCGTGACGAGGAGGCCCCATTTCACCGCATGGGTGCGCATTTCGCGCTGTTTTCTCCGTATTTTCATCGTTCGACTATACTACCATAGCGCTGATACCGAACCGTAACGTTCGGTCGGATAACCCCGGAACTCTCTACACCAGCTCGCATCCTGTTCGAAAGGGTGCAAAACGTACGGCTATATATAGGTAAGGATCTACCATGTCTCATGCCATCGAACTGCTCGCGCCCGCCGGCAACGCCGCGGCGCTTCGTGCCGCCGTGCGCGGCGGGGCCGACGCCGTGTATTTGGGCCTCGACTCGTTCAACGCCCGCCGCGGAGCCGACAACTTCACGCTTGAGACACTGGCCGATGCCTGCGCCTACGCGCATCTGCGTGGGGTTCGCGTGTACGTGACGTTCAACACCGCCGTGCTGCCTTCCGAGGTGGCTCGTGCGCTCGAAACGGTGCGCCAGGCGTATCGCGCCGGGGCGGATGCCTTCATCGTGCAAGACGTCGGCATCGCATCCGAGATCTCCCGCACGCTCCCCGAGGCGCGACTGCATATATCGACGCAGATGAACACGCATAACGCGGCCGGCATCGAGGCGGCGGCGAGGCTGGGCGCCCAGCGCGTCACGCTGGCACGCGAGCTGTCCGTCCTCGAGATCGCCCATCTCGCCGAGGTGGCCGACGGCTACGGCATGGAGGTGGAGTCGTTCGCTCACGGCGCGCTGTGCGTGTGCTACTCCGGCCAGTGCTTCATGTCGTCGCTCATCGGCGGCCGTTCGGCGAACCGCGGGCTGTGCGCCCAGGCGTGCCGTCTGCCCTACACGCTGCACAACGTGGCGCTGCGCAAGAACCTGCCCGCGCCGGGCGAGCATCTGCTGTCCCCGCAGGACCTGTGCGCCATCGACTTGCTGCCCGAACTGGTGGAAGCGGGCGTCACGTCGTTCAAGATCGAGGGTCGCATGAAGTCGCCCGAGTACGTGTTCGCCGTCACGCAGACGTACCGCGCCGTACTCGATCGCACGCTGGCCGAGCGCGCTGCGGGAAGCGGCAAGGACGTGCGGGCCGCCGAAGACGAGCATCGCACCCTGGCCGAGGCGTTCTCCCGCGGGTTCACCACGGCCTACCTGGAGAACCAGCGCGGCAACGACATCATGAGCTACGGGCGCCCGAACAACCGCGGCGTGTTCGTGGGTCGCGTGACGTCGGCGAAGAACGGCGTCGCCACCGTCGCGGCCGAGCGGCCGCTCGCACCGGGCGACGTGTTGGAGTTCTGGACGAACAAGGGTCACTTCGCCTACACGCTCGACCAGGTGTCTCTCGACAAGCAAGGCAATGTTCGCATGGCGCCCGACCGTCCGGTGGGGAAGGGCGACCGCGTGTTCCGCGTCCGCAGCGCCGAAGCGGCGTTTGAAGACGACGTATTCGAGCCGCGCGTCGCGGTGACGGGTCGCGTGGTGCTGCGCATCGGCCAGCCGCTGCGCGTAGAGTTCTCGCTGGCGCCGAGCGCTGCAGCGCGTCATCCTGAGCGCAGCGAGGCGCAGCCGAGCGAAGTCGAGGGATCCCGTGCGGCGACAGCCCATACCCCCCCGATCGGCGCAGCCGAAGGCGTTGCGATCGAGCCCGCGCGTACGAAGCCGGTGACGGTCGACGACGTGCGTGCGCATGTCGATCGCCTGGGTCAAACTCCGTTTCTGCTAGAATCGCTCGAGGTCGAACTCGATGAGGGTGTGGGTATCGGCTTCTCGCAGCTGCACCGCGTGCGCGCCGCCGCGCTCGACGACCTTGCGCAGCAGCTGCTCGCGCCCACGCGCAACCGTGCGTTGCCGCGTGTGCGGGAGCGCACGGCGCTTGCGCCCGCGCGCCCGCGCGGCGTGCGCATCGCGGCGTGGGCCACGAATCCTGCCTGCGCACGCGCGGCGAAGCGGGCAGGCGCTGACATCATCTACGTGCCTGCGCTCAACTACAAGCGCGGCGAGGCCGTGGTGGCGGGCCAACGTTCTGCCACTGCAGAGCAAGCGGGCTATCCGAAGCAGGCCGTCGTGGCGCTGCCAACTGTTGAACACGACCAGGTTCCGGGCACGCGCGAGGCGGCCATCGATTTCGATCCTTGGCGCTACGTCAAGCCAGGCAAGCCTGTGCTCGTGGAGAATCTGGCCGGCCTCGTGCGCGCCGCCGAGCTGGGATGCGAGGTCGAAGTAGGGCCGCACATCCCCATCACGAATCCGCTATCGCTCGCAGCGGCCGCCGAGCTGGGAGCGCGCCGGGTGTGGCTGTCGCCCGAGCTCACGCTGGGCCAGATCGCCGACATCGCCGAAGATGCACCGGTTGAGCTAGGCCTTACCATCATCGGCGCCCAAGAGCTCATGGTCACCGAGCACTGCCTGCTCATGAGCCAAGGCCCCTGCGACGAGAACTGCGCCGAGTGTCCGCGCCGCAAGAGCCCGCATTTTCTGCGCGATCGCAAGGACTACGAGTTCCCGGTCGTCACCGACGCGCTCGGCCGCAGTCACTTGTTCAACGGTGTTCAGCTCGATGTGGCCCAGACCCTGCCCGACCTCATCCATGCGGGCATCACGTCGTTCCTGGTGGATACCACGCTCATGAACGTCGAGGAGACCACGAAGGCCGTGCAGCGCGCCGTCCGAGCGCGCAACGTGGCCCACGCCGACGGCAACGCCATCGCCAAAACCCCCGGCACCACCAGCGGTCATCTATTCAGGGGCGTTTCCTAGGCTCTTCCCGCCATCCCGAACGAGCCTTCCCACCCCGCCATCCTGAGCGAGCGCAGCGAGTCGAAGGATCCCGTGCGGCGACAGCTGAATCGTTGACAGCTGATCCCGTGAGAGATTCTTCGACTCCGCTCATCTCGATGGCGGGCGCGCCGTTCGCACGGCTCCTCCTTGCTCCCTATGGTAGAATCATGAGCTACGTGTATAGAGAGGAAGAGAAGACCATGCTTTCCGCGGAAGAACAACTGCACACCATCGCTTCCGGCGCAGCGCAGATCGTGCCGGAGAGCGCGCTGCTCGAGAAGCTCAAGCGGGGCACGCCGCTCAACATCAAGCTGGGCGTCGATCCCACTGCTCCCGATATCCATCTCGGCCATGCCGTGCCGCTGCGCAAGCTGCGCCAGTTCCAGGATCTCGGCCACGGCGTGACGCTCATCATCGGCGACGGCACCGCGCTCATCGGCGATCCGTCGGGTCGCAACACCACGCGTCCGCAGCTCACGTCCGAGCAGATCAAGGCGAACGCCCAAACCTACGTCGACCAGGCGTTCAAGATCCTCGACCCCGAGAAGACCGCCCTGCGCTACAACTCCGAGTGGCTGCTTTCGCTCAACATGGAGGACCTGCTGAAGCTGGCCAGCAACTTCACGGTGGCCCGCATCCTCGAGCGCGACGACTTCCACAAGCGCTACACCAACAGCCAGCCCATCAGCCTGCACGAATTCCTCTACCCGCTCATGCAGGCCTACGACTCGGTCGTCATCAAAGCCGATGTCGAGCTGGGCGGCACCGACCAGCTGTTCAACCTGTTGGCGGGTCGCGAGCTCATGGAGAAGATGGGAATGGAGCCGCAGGTGTGCCTCACGTTGCCCTTGCTCGAGGGCACTGACGGCGTGCAGAAGATGTCGAAGAGCTACGGCAACTACATCGGCCTCACCGACGAGCCTGCCGATATGTTCGGCAAGGTCATGTCCATTCCCGACGAGCTCATGGTGAAGTACTATCGTCTCGCCTCGGCGCTGCCGGTCGATCAGATCGACGAGATCGAGCGCGGTCTGGCCGCCGACGAGCTGCATCCGAACAAGGTGAAACGCGCTCTGGCGAAGAATATCGTAGCCGCGTATTACGACGAGGCGGCGGCGCAGGCGGCCGAGGAGCAGTTCGACCTCGTGTTCAAACAGCATGCCGTGCCGGACGACATCCCCGAGTTTGCAGCCGACCTCACGCCCAACGACGACGGAACCGTGTACCTGGCGAAGCTTTTGGCCGATGCGAGCCTGGCTGCAAGCGCCGGCGAAGCGCGTCGTCTTATCGACGGCGGCGGTGTCAAGGTGAACGGCGAAGCGCTGCCTGCGAAGTCCTACAACGTGGATCCTGCGCTGCTCG
>ENA-OQJM01000255-OQJM01000255.1-human-gut-metagenome-genome-assembly--contig:-NODE-255-length-13528-cov-4.334602_pt1 | contig 13528 bp, 8 predicted proteins | sample MGYA00242607_ERZ504773 | MGnify/ENA primary metagenome ERZ504773 (study PRJEB26092, sample SAMD00036355) | human gut metagenome | host: Homo sapiens | study: EMG produced TPA metagenomics assembly of... | reverse complement strand
TATATGTGTGTTACCGTATACATCTGCACTCTACCTTCTTTCATATGATTTTGCATGACATCAATATATAGAAACTTCCCACATGTACAGGTGGATGTGTCCACTCCAAAATATCATGTGGGAAGCTTTTTTCAACTATATTTATGATTAATCAGATTACTACATGCTACGCATTCCCGTAATCTGACTACACCTCGAAATCCGCTAATTTCCTGCGTCCCCGCAGCAAATTGCTACTTTCTCGGTGTAGTGCGGGTCACTAAGGTATACATCGAATTGCATGCAAGCATGCATCGATGATACCTTTTGACCCTTTAATCATATAGATTGTAGTATCAAACATTATTTTTAGCAAGGGTTAAAATGAAAAATATGAATAAATACAAAAATTGCTTACTGTGTCCCAGAAAATGTGGCATAAACAGAAGCACCGGACAAACAGGCGTATGTGGCGTTTCATCTGAAATAAAGGTGGAGCGAGCAGCACTTCATTACTGGGAGGAGCCGTGCATATCAGGAAAAAGAGGAAGTGGGGCAGTTTTTTTCTCAGGCTGCAGCCTGCACTGTGTGTTCTGCCAGAACAGGGAGATTTCTGACGGAAAAGAGGGAAAGGTAATCAGTAAAGAGAGGCTGAGTGATATCTTTATGGAACTTGCTGACAAAGGCGCAAATAATATCAATCTGGTCACACCGGGGCAGTATATCCCTGATATAGTGTGGGCGGTAAACAATGCAAAAAGCCGCGGCATGAAGCTTCCTATTATATACAATACGAGCGGATATGAAAATGTGACAGAGCTAAAGCTGCTTGAGGACATAGTGGATGTGTATCTCCCGGATTTTAAATATATGGACAGTACGCTTTCGGCAATGTATTCAAGGGCAAAAGATTATCCGTCTGTCGCAAAGCAGGCGCTTTCAGAGATGGTCAGGCAACTGCCGGATGTCGTGATTGACGATGCGACAGGACTCATACAAAAGGGAGTTATTGTGCGACAGCTTCTACTGCCGGGACATGTGAATGATGCAAAGGCTGTACTTAAGTATCTGTATGATACATATCATGATCACGTATATATAAGCATGATGAGCCAGTTTACGCCGATTGCACTAAAGGATTATCCTGAGATAAACCGCACAGTGACAAGGAGAGAGTATGAAAGGCTTGTTGACTATGCCCTCGAAATAGGAATCACGAATGCATTTATACAGGAGGGTGACGTGGCAAAGGACAGCTTCATTCCGGCATTTGACTGTGAGGGAGTATAATATTTACCGTTTTTCTTAATAAAATAGTAAGAATTGGCAGGCAAAAATGACTGGATTTTGTGACGCCGGTGTAGTACTATGGTTATGTGATATTTTTTAACTGTGAAGGTACTGAACGGTTACGATATTTTGTTATTACTCACATCCCGGTGTGACAGACGATAATGTTTTTAATCACACAGGATACATCATTCAATAGAGGATACAGTGATGAAAAATATAGAAGAACAGCAGATAATAATTGAATGTCCGAATACTATCTTTCATCTATACATTGACAGTGAGGATGAGCTTTCAAAGGTTAAGGTGTTTATGAACAATATGAAGAATGTTGATTCGATAAGTCTGCATGATATATAACTGGTGCAACAGACAGCATGTGCAGTACACGACGACATTTAATTATGACAGTAAAATGACCTTGACAGAAATGATAAAATCCTACATATTTTACTTCAGACAGAAGCTTAGATATGTAAATAATAGTGATAGGATGATAGAAACATGAGATACCCTGAATTTCTAAAGGATAGAGGGACAATAGGCTTTGTAGCGCCCTCGATGGGCTGTACAACAGAGCCGTACAGGAGTGCATTTGACAATGCCATTAAAAGGTTTCACAGCATGGGTTATAAGACGATAGAGGGACCTAACTGCAGGTGCGACAGTGGCATAGGTATCAGCAATACACCTAAGAAGTGCGCAGAAGAGCTGAACGAGAGCTATGCTTCTGCTGACAGTGATGTGCTTATATCCTGTGGTGGTGGCGAGCTGATGTGCGAGGTAGTGCCTTATATTGATTTTGAGCGCGTGAAGCAGTCAAAGCCGAAATGGTACATGGGCTATTCCGATAACACGAATTTCACATTTTTGGAGGCTACTATTGCAGATACAGCAGGTATTTACGGGCCGTGTGCGGGCAGCTTTGGCATGGAGGTGTGGCATGAGTCACTTACCGATGCGTTTGATCTGCTTTGTGGCAGGAAGCTTTCATTTACCAATTACCCTATGTGGGAGAAGGAATCGATAAAGGATGAGAATGCTCCGTTTGTGGGCTACAACCTGACCGAAAAGTCGTGCATCAGCTCTATTCCTGCGGTGGCAAAGGAAAGCAGGCTTACCATGAGAGGCAGGCTGCTTGGTGGCTGCATGGATTGTCTTATCAATCTGCTTGGTACATCGTTTGACCATGTAAGGGAATTTAATGAGCGCTACAGTGATGATGGTATCATATGGTTCCTTGAGGCTTGTGACCTTAATGTGATGGGCATGAGAAGGGCTATGTGGCAGATGAAAAATGCAGGATGGTTTTCAAATGTAAAGGGCTTCCTTATCGGACGCCCGGCGCACTTCGGAGAGGAAATGTTTGGCATAGACCACAGACAGGCGCTTTCATCACTGCTTAGAGAGTTTAATGTGCCAATCATCATGGATCTGGATATAGGTCATATGTCGCCGATGATGCCTGTGGTATGCGGAAGCATGGCAGATGTCAGCTTCAACGGAAGCAACTTTACAATTTCGTATGATATAGAGCAGTAGATTGGAGGAAAAATGATTAGATTAATAAAGAAAAAAGCAAAGAGTATTGTATGTAGCGTGCTTGCAGCGGTGACACTGTTTACGATGAATCCGGCTGTATTTGCAACAGAGACAGCTACGCAGACTGATACAGTTTCAAGCGTTGATGTATCAGGCAGTGACAGCAGTGACGCAGCTGATAAGAGTAACACAGACAGTACTGCAGACAGCACAACGACAGCTGGCAGTGAGGCAAACGACAAGGTGACCATCAGCAATAATGATAAGCCATACTTAAGTCTTGGAGCAGACCTCACACCGGATCAGAGAGCGACAGTGCTTGGATTTATGGGAATCGAGCTCACTGATCTGGACAAATACGATGTGGTCTATGTAAATAATGATGAGGAGCACAAGTACCTCGATTCATACATCAGCAAGAGCGAGATTGGCACAAGGTCACTTTCATCAGTACTCATTACAGAGGATAAAAAGGGTGCGGGTCTTAGTGTTTCCACGCACAATATCAATTACTGTACGGTAGGAATGTACAAGAATGCGCTTGCCACAGCAGGCATAGCTGATGCTAAAATCATAGTCGCAGGACCGTTCCCTATTTCCGGAACGGCAGCACTTGTAGGCACACTAAAGGCATACGAGGAGATGACAGGCAAGAAGCTTGACGACAAGGTGACAGACGCAGCGATGGATGAGCTTGTCACAACAGGAGAGCTTAACAAGAGCATTGACGGCGATTCGCAGGATATCGAGGCAATGATTGCAGATTTAAAGAAGCAGCTTGCTGATGGAGGGCTTAAGGATGAGAGCCAGATAAAGGATGCGATAAAGGAGGCTGCAAAGGATTACGACCTGAAGCTTTCTGATGATGATATTGCAAAGCTGACATCGCTTCTTATGAAGCTTAAGGATGCCAATATCGACTGGGATTCAGTCATCAACCAGGCACAGGACTGGGCATCAAAGCTTGGCGACAAGATAAATGACCCGGGCTTCTGGGAAAAGCTTGGTAACTTTTTCATGGATTTATGGGATAAGATAAAATCCCTGTTCAGCTAGAAAAAGCGACAGAAGACAGTAAGAATAAGCAGAATATGAATCAGACAACTCCCTGAAACGTAAGCATGAGCTGCACGTTGAAGGGAGTTTTTTATATTATTAATAAAAAAATAATAAATTTCTGCCGAATACATTGATACAAAGGCCATATTCTATTATAATTAAATGGATAATGGATTAATGTAAACAATGCACATAAGAAAGATGGGATTTGATGATAAAGATAAATAAATTTCTGGCAGTTTCTGTCGTTACATTGTCATTAGCCGCATGTGACCTGGCACCATACAGCAGCATAGCAGTCTATGCGGATCAGGCGGCTAAGGTTGTGTGTGATGAGAGATACTGGGTAGCGGCGAGAAGCGGACCGGGCACAGAGTATGAGCTGGAGCACAAGCTTTCAAACGGCAAGGATATTACTATTCTTGAGCAGACCACAGGTGCAGACGGCAAGGTGTGGTACAAGGCAAAGTACAATCTGGCAGCAAATAATGAGGAGTGTGTCAGCTATATCAGGTCTGATTTTGTATCAGCAGGTACCGGCACAGCGGCATCAGACAATGCGCAGACAGGGGATGCTTCGGCAGACACCGGCAATGCGGATGCCATACAGCAGAATAATGAGGAGCAGCTTGCCCTTGCAACAGCATCGGGAGCATATGCTACAGGTACGATTACAGGTGGCAATGTGTATGTCCGCAATGCAGCAGGCACATCCGGCACTACAAAGGTTGTCTCACTCAACTGGAACCATCAGGTTGACATAATAGGAGAGACTAAGGTAAACGGTGTGGTCTGGTATAATGTCAAGGGTACTTTAAACGGCAAGGCATTTACGGGCTGGACTATCAGTACATACATAAAGGTGACATACAATAATAGCGGAGACAATACTGATTTTGTCACGGCTATGAAGAATGCAGGCTTTCCTGACAGCTATATTCCAAACCTTACAGCTCTTCACAATAAGTATCCAAGCTGGACATTTGAGGCTGTGAATACAGGTTTGAATTGGGATACGGTGATTGAAAATGAAAGTGTAAACGGACTTAATCTGGTATCCAAATCAGCAGACAGTGCCAAGAAATCCACAGCTGCCGGAGCATATAACTGGTCAACAAATACGTGGGTTGAGTACGAACCGGGATGGGTGTCAGCAAGCAGTGCCTATATTGCTTATCTCATGGATCCTAGGAACTTTCTTGATGAGACCAATATTTTTCAGTTTCAGAGTCTGGCATACAGTCCGAATGAGGCACTTGAAGGTGTCAAGTCCATAGTAAAAGGCACATTTATGGAGGGAACAAAGACCTATTCCAACAATGGCGAGAAAATCAATTATGCAAGCACATTCATGGATGTGGCAAAGAGCAGTGGAGTAAGTGCATACCATATAGCATCGCGTATAAAGCAGGAGCAGGGAAAAAAGGGAACGAGCCCTCTTATTTCGGGTACATATTCCGGATACGAAGGATATTATAATTATTTTAATTTTAGTGCAACCGGAAACACGAAGGCACAGATTTATAAAAATGGTCTGTCTTTTGCCAAGAAGCAGGGCTGGAATACAAGAGTAAAGTCCATAAGCGGCGGAGCTGTAAAGGTGGGCAGCAATTATATAAATAAGGGTCAAAATACACTGTATTTTGAGAAGTTTAATGTAGTAAATACAAGCTCGCTGTATTTCCATCAGTACATGGGCAATGCCACAGCGGCTCTTACTGAGGGACAGAGTCTGGCTAAAGGATATTCAGACAAGAATCAGGCTTTTGTATTTAAAATACCTGTATACAACAATATGCCATCGTCAGCAGTGGGCTTCGATAAAGCTGGCGATACCAATAACTATCTGCAGTCGCTTGCGATAAGTGGTGTAACACTCACACCGGCCTTCAATGGAGCGACAACAAGCTATTCAGCAGTTGTTTCAAATGCCATAAGCTCAGTGACTGTTTCGGCAGATGCAGTTTCAGGAAACAGTGGTGTTTCAGGCACAGGAAGCTATTCGCTTGCTGTCGGAAATAATACAATTAAGGTAAAATGCAAGTCGCAAAGCGGTGATACAAGAACATACACTATCAATATAAACAGGCAGGCGGCATCTGCAAATAATGCAGGTGGCAATAATAATCAGAACAATAATAACCAAAATAATAACAGATGTAAACATAACATCAGGTAAATACAGTATAGGTACTTATATTACAGGCATTGAGCCTGGAACCGGTGCAGCTGATTTTGTGAAGAATATAGCAGTATCAGCATCAGGTACTGTAAAGCTTCTGACAAGCTCAGGCTCAGAAAACAGCGGAAAGATTGCAACAGGCAATAAAGTGGCTGTTTATGATGCTTCAGGTAATCTGAAAAAGACATACGATATTGTTATATATGGAGATATCAATGGTGATGGTGCTGTAAATGCTCTTGATATGATTAAGCTCAACAGACATATCTTAGGAAAGGGAACACTCACAGGTGCTTATCTGGAGGCAGCTGATGCTAACAGAAAGCGTGATGGTGGAAATGCCCTTGATATGATAATCATGAACAGACATATACTGGGCAAATCAAAGATATCGCAGAATTAGAAATGTGAGGAAAAATATGAAGAAATTATTTGGATGTATATTATCACTTGTTATGGCGGTGATGCTTGTTTTCGCACCTGCCGAGCATGTATATGCGCAGGGACTTGGATTAAGTGTCAGCTCAAGCTCTGTAGCTGTTGGAAAAACAGTCAAGGTGACGGTTTCTATGCCGTCAGGATATTTTGGTACAGTAGTTATCTCAAGCTCTGACGAGGGAGTGCTGAGTAACGGAGGCGATGGTGTGGCAAATATTGGTGACGCTGCCGGATATCCTACATCGCAGTCATTTTCATTTACAGCGAAGGGCGCAGGAAGCTGCACTATAAAGGCGTATTGTACAGTGGTAGGAGATGCAGAGGGTAACGATGCCGGAGGCACAATCACAGGTGCCAGCACGAAGGTGACCGTAACAAGTGCTTCATCAAACAATGATTCAAACAGCAACAAGGATAACAAGGACAATACCGGCAATGACAACAATGCGAATAAAGATAATGAAAACAAAGAGGAAAAGAAATCCTCAAACGCATCTCTTGGTTCGCTTGTTATCTCAGCAGGTACGCTTTCCCCTGAGTTTTCTGCTGCGACAAAGGATTACACAGCTACAGTAGATTACAGCTGTTCAAGCCTTGCGGTTACAGCAAATCCGGCTGATTCCAAGGCGAGTGTGACATCCGTCACAGGCAATGATTCACTTGAGGTTGGAGAGAATACAGTAAGCGTTGTTGTGACAGCAGAGGACGGCAGTACAAGCACATACAATATAGTAGTTACCAGAAGAGCCGAGGATGATCCGGAGAATGCGGATAAGCAGGATAACTGGAAGAAGTTCAATATAAATGGAACAGAGTGGACTATGGTAAATGACATTCCTGAGGATGTTGTTCCTGAAGGCTTTGAGCACTCAAAGACAGTGATTGACGGTCTTGAATACAATACCCTTCATGGTACCTTTGGTGATATCACACTTGTGTATTTACAGTCAGAAAGCGGCAATGGGCTTTTTGTATATGATGCTGCCCAGAATGCAGCGTATGAGTATGTCCGTATCAATTCCGAGTCACATTTTATCGTAGTTTTACTGCCTAAGGTGGATGATGTGCCTGAAGGATATAATGAGGTCTCGCTCTCCATAGAGGGCAAGGGTGTGGCAACAGCATACCAGACTAAAGCCGAAAAAAAAGATGATCAGACGAAGGATTTTTACCTCGTATACGCCATGAATGACAATGGTGAGAGTGGCTGGTACACATATGATAGCGTAGATGGCACATATATGAGAACCGAGCTCAGTACACCTACAGTGGCACAGGAGGAAAACGATACAACAAAGAGCGAGCTTGTCCCGGGAATTGCCAATAAATATCTTGTTTTAGCTGCAATACTGGTTCTTATTATCATTATTCTGTTACTGTTGCTTATTGTATCAGCTGTGAAAAACAGAAAATATAAGGCAATGGACTATCATGATGACGATGATGATGTAGATGATGCAGCAGAAGATGTATCAAATGAAGCTTTGGAAGAAACAACTGATGAAACTGCGGACGAGATAGCAGATGAGCCGGAAGAAGAGGTTACAGAAGAGTCGTTAGATGAAGTGGAAGAAGAAGCTGCAGAAGAGTCGGTGGATGAAGCTGCAGAAGAAACAGCAGATGAAGCTGTAGAAGAGCCGGCAGATGAAGTCGCAGAAGAAACAGCGGAAGGTGCTGCAGATGAGCAAAAGATGGCTACGGATGAAAATATATCAAATGCATCCTATGTCGGAAGAACCGTAGAAATTACACCTGATTCTAAGAAAGCTGTTGAGAATGAAAACTCTGAGTTTGATTTAAAAGACGATTCAAGGCAGGAAAACGTTTCTGACACAGAAAACGATGCTGATGAGGATGCTTTAAAGAATCAGCTTCAAAGGGCACTTGATGGATTTGTCAATGAGGGAAATAAGCCGTCTGAGACTATAGACAGCAGTGCAAAGGATGACAATGAGGATGACAGCGAGGATGATGATTTGCAGTTCATCGACTTAAATTAGTGAATATGACTGGAGGATATGACTTGAAACCATATACAAGTAAGGCTAAAAAAGCAATAGATTTGGCTGCACGTATATCAAAGAAAATGAATTACAGCTATGTTGGAACAGAGCACATACTGGCTGGCCTTATAAAAGAGGGCACCGGTGTGGCAGCTGAGGTTCTAACAGCCTGCAATGTGGAATATGATAAGCTTATTTCGATGATTGAAGACCTGATTTCACCGGGGGATAACATCGAAGTGATGGACAGGGATGGCTATTCACCAAGGACACAGAGAGTATTGGAGCGTGCATCGGAGGAAGCCGATAGATTTGAGTGCAATGAGATAGGTACAGAACATTTGCTGATGGCTATAGTACTGCAGGGAGACTGTGCAGCTGCAAGACTTTTAAACACCATGGGTGTTAACAGTCAGAAGATGTTTATAGATATTCTTGGTGCGATGGGTGAGGATCCGTCTGCATACAGGGATCTGATGAAAAGCTACAATACATCATACAATTCTGCGACTCCTGTATTAGATCAGTATTCCAGAGATTTGACAGATATGGCAGAGGCAGGGCTTCTTGACCCTGTTATAGGCAGAAAAAAGGAGATGGAGCGCGTTATCCAGATACTTTGCCGCCGTGGCAAAAACAATCCATGTCTGATTGGAGAGCCGGGAGTGGGCAAGACCGCTATAGTAGAAGGACTTGCGCAGGATATAGTCAGTGGCAATGTTCCGGATATTCTTTTGGGAAAGAGACTGGTTTCCCTTGATATGTCCGGGCTTGTAGCCAAATCAAAGTATCGTGGTGAGTTTGAGGAGCGTATCAAGAAGGTGATAAGCGAGGTTTCAAATGCTAAAAATGTACTGCTTTTCATTGATGAGCTTCACACTATAATAGGTGCAGGAGGAGCAGAAGGTTCGTTAGATGCATCTAACATATTAAAGCCTGCGCTTGCCAGAGGCGAGGTACAGGTAATCGGCGCCACTACCATAGAAGAGTATCGCAAATACGTGGAAAAGGATGCTGCGCTTGAGCGCCGTTTCCAGCCGGTGATGGTTGAGGAGCCGGGTGCGGATGAGACAATAGAGATACTCACAGGATTAAAGGGAATCTATGAAAAGCATCATGGTGTCATCATAACAGATGAGGGTGTGAAAGCAGCAGTAAACCTTTCTGCACGATATATAAATGACAGATTTTTACCTGATAAGGCGATAGACCTGATGGATGAAGCGGCAGCCAGGATAAGGCTTAAGAATCTGACATCATCTGACGAGTTGCTTGCTCTGAAAAAAGAGATAACAGATAAGCAGAACCAGGTGGAAAATGCTTTATCGAATGGAGATCTCGCAGCTGCCGGCGCGCTTATGTCAGAAAAGGAAGTACTTGAAAATAAACAGCAGAAGCTTATGAGAAAGAACCGTCGCACAGGAGCCAAAAATCAGCCTGTAGTCGGCGAAAATGAGATAGCGGATGTAGTATCGGGATGGACCAAAATACCTGTAAATAAGCTTACAGAGTCAGAGGCAGGACGACTTGCAAAGCTTGAACAGATACTTCACAAGCGTGTAATAGGACAGGAGGAGGCTGTTTCTGCTGTCGCAAAGGCAGTCAGACGAGGCCGTGTTGGTTTAAAGGATCCTAAGAAGCCGATTGGCTCATTCCTGTTTTTGGGACCGACAGGAGTAGGTAAGACGGAGGTGTCAAAGGCGCTTGCTGAGGCTGTCTTTGGCAAAGAAGATGCCATGATACGTGTTGACATGTCAGAGTACATGGAAAAGCATAGTGTTTCAAAGATGATTGGTTCACCACCGGGATATGTGGGCCATGAGGAGGGCGGACAGCTCTCAGAGAAGGTCAGACGCAATCCTTTTTCTGTTATACTGTTTGATGAGATAGAAAAAGCACATCCTGATGTGTTCAATATACTTTTACAGGTGCTTGATGATGGTAGAATCACTGATTCACAGGGGCGCACGGTTGATTTCAAGAATACAATAATCATCATGACATCAAATGCAGGAGCTTCTTCTATTATAGAACCAAAGCGCCTTGGCTTTGGCGCTGGTGAGGATGAAAAGCAGGATCACGAGCGTATGAAGAACAGTGTCATGGAGGAGGTCCGCCGTATATTTAAACCTGAGTTTTTGAACCGAATCGACGAGACTATTGTATTTAGAGCTCTCAACAAGGATGACATGAAGCATATAGTGACACTTCTTGTAAAGGAGCTTAAGAAACGCTGTAAAGAACAGCTTGATATAGAGCTCACAGTGCGCGACAGTGCAAAATCCTTTATCGTGGACAAAGCCTATGACAGAAAATATGGCGCAAGACCTCTTAAACGAAAGCTTCAGGAGGAGATTGAAGACCGTATGTCAGAGGATATTATTACCGGCAAAATTAAGCGCGGCAATAAGGTAATAATTTCTACGAAAAACAAACAAATTTCATTGACTGTTGAGTAGAATTGGATTTATAATTAATATATCAATATAGCTACGGGAGGATAAAAATGGCTGTAATAAGTGAATTAATCCGTACTGAGGAAAACGGAAAGCTCAGCTTCGGAGATTATACATTGGCTGCAAAGGCAAAGCTTGACAATTTTGAGAAGGATGGAGATATCTACAAGGTAAAGACCTTTAAGGAGATTACAAAGCTCGAAAGAAACGGACTCTTTGTATACGAGTCTGTTCCGGGAACAGCGGTTATGGATTTCGAAGAGACTGCTGATACAGTGACATTTACTGTGGAGGGACCTGAGGATGCTCAGATTACTCTTGGCCTTGAAGAGGAGACAGAGTACGAAATTGATATAGCTGGAGCTGTTGCAGGTACTATGAAGACAAATCTCGGCGGCAAGCTCAGCTTAAGCGTAGAGCTTGAGGGTGTTGATTCAGTCGATATCAAAGTATCAAGAAAATAGAGCATATTTTTAGCCCGGTGAAAGCTGGGCTTTTTGTATTTTATAAAGGAGAACAATATGGCAAAAGGAAAGACCTCTGTATTTTTCTGCCAGGAATGTGGTTATGAATCGGCAAAATGGATGGGACAGTGCCCGGCCTGTAAGGAATGGAATACATTTGTAGAGGAAACCGTAGATAAAAAGTCGATAAGCTCGTCGGGAAAAGTAAAAAAAGAATCAAAGGCGGCACAGGTTCTGCCTCTTTCGGCAGTAAAAAGCGAGAAAGAGGAGCGTATAGTGACAGGTATAGCCGAGTTTGACAGAGTGCTTGGTGGAGGAATTGTGAGGGGATCACTTGTGCTTGTGGGAGGAGATCCGGGTATAGGAAAATCCACGCTTCTACTTCAGGTATGCAGGGAACTTTCACAAAAAAAGGTGCCATTACTTTATGTATCAGGTGAGGAATCACTGCATCAGATAAAGATGCGTGCAGACAGACTTGGCGATTTCACGGATTCACTGGAGCTTTTATGTGAGACAAGCCTTGATATAGCAAAGGATGTGATTCAGCGCAAAAAGCCGGAGGTTGTTGTGATAGATTCCATCCAGACTATGTACAATGAGGAGATAGCGTCGGCACCGGGCAGTGTCTCACAGGTCAGGGAGACAACCGGAGTGCTTATGCAGCTTGCAAAGACTCTGGGTATTTCTGTTTTTATAGTAGGGCATGTGACAAAGGATGGTGCGGTTGCGGGGCCGAGGACGTTAGAGCATATGGTTGATACTGTGCTTTATTTTGAGGGTGACAGGTATGAGTCGTACAGGATACTTAGAGGTGTTAAGAACAGATTTGGTTCGACCAATGAGATAGGCGTATTTGAAATGAAGGCGGAGGGACTTGTTGAGGTGGAAAATCCGTCGGAGTATATGCTTAGCGGTAAGCCCGAGGGAGCATCAGGATCAATTGTCACATGTTCCATAGAGGGAAGCCGTCCGATACTTCTCGAGATACAGGCTCTTGTATGTCACAGCTTTTTTAATAATCCAAGGCGTACAGCAAATGGTACAGATTATAATAAAGTAAATCTACTCATGGCGGTCCTTGAAAAAAGAGCCAACCTGTCACTGTCAGATTGTGACGCTTATGTGAATATAGCAGGCGGTATAAGGATGAACGAACCGGCGATAGACCTTGGGATAGTGCTTGCAATCGCATCAAGCAAAAAGGATATTATAGTGCGTGAGGATACCATATGCTTTGGAGAGGTGGGCTTAAGCGGAGAGGTACGCGGAGTTACAATGTCCGAGCAGCGTGTGGCTGAGGCAAAGAAGCTTGGCTTTAAAAAGTGTATTGTTCCCAAAGTGTGTCTTGCAGGAGTGTCGCATATTAGTGGAATTGAGATTGTCGGTGTGGCAAATATCAAGGAAGCGATAGAGGCTGTCAGATAGTAATTGTGAGAATTGTATATAATAAACAGACAATTTAGAAAATTTGTGCTTTTTAAGATAGTTTTACTACTTTAATTAATTGCAGTAAATCCGTTGACATATGTGTGCCGGGATGATATTATATCAAAGCTGACTCGCGGGACACATTGAGTTGTAGAGCTTGTGAGTTACATTTTACAGACATGACTTTATAGATACTGCTTTGAAAATAAGTTGAAGAAGTCATGAAAAAAGTTCTTGACAAATGCAAAACATTTTGATAGAATAAACAAGCTGTCGCAAGACAGAGAACTTAAAACAGAGTTCAAAAAACAAAAAAGTGCTTGACAAACGAACAGCGATTTGATAGAATAAACAAGCTGTCGCAAGAGAGCAAAACAAAGAACATTGATAACTGAACAGTGAGAAACCTTGAAAGATTTTGAGAATCAATCAGAACGCTTCAATGAAAATTGAAGACCTTTAAAACAGTAAATTCAGAATTTGTGCGAAAGCGATGAAAACAATCTGCTTGCAGAATTGTTTGAGGAGCTACGGACAGTTGCAAATTTATTTGCAACCTGAATGAACGAATTAGCCAAGTTTAACTTGACTGAGATCAACTTTTTAACATGAGAGTTTGATCCTGGCTCAGGATGAACGCTGGCGGCGTGCTTAACACATGCAAGTCGAACGAAGCACTTTATT
>ENA-OQJM01000252-OQJM01000252.1-human-gut-metagenome-genome-assembly--contig:-NODE-252-length-13695-cov-2.675560_pt1 | contig 13695 bp, 14 predicted proteins | sample MGYA00242607_ERZ504773 | MGnify/ENA primary metagenome ERZ504773 (study PRJEB26092, sample SAMD00036355) | human gut metagenome | host: Homo sapiens | study: EMG produced TPA metagenomics assembly of... | reverse complement strand
GTCTGTTGCCTATACGCTGAAGCATTATTTTACGAAACAGTGCAATAATAAACAATTCAGCAGAATAATAAGAGATTCCATAGATTAGAGATAAAGTCTTATCGGCTTGAAACGTCTGAGCATCCATCCCACAAACCGAAGTTGCAAGCATTCCGACTGCAAAAGATAAACTATAAGTCAAGAGATATTCTACAACAATAAGAAATAATAAAAACCTTCCTGAGATATTTTCATATAGAGTTCTGGCAACAATAAAGCAGGATAGTAGAATCAAGAGAATTTTGACGATTTGGTTTCGATTTAAGGCAATAACACTGAATTCAATAGATGCATACATTAAAATAGTTTGAACTATTACACCGACAAGGAATCTATGATCCCTCCAACGGTGCGAAGCAAAAGCGTCTAAAAACAGACATACACAGACTGAATCTATGATTGTGTAAACCAAACTGATTAAAGCATCCATCTACTTTTACCTCGCCAGTGTAAATATTTCTGTTTTAGCTCACTATAATTCTTTTCGCTTGGAGCCAGACAAAGACCACCGCGCAATTGGACTTTATTGTATTGAAAGATTTCGACATAGTGCATATTGACAAGATAGCTTTTTTGAATACGAAGGAAACCGAGTGGCTCAATTTTTTCGGATAGTTCCGTTATGTTACCGTAAAACTGGTATGCTGGACGTTTTTCGTCCAACAGGTGCATGACAATGATTCTTCGATGAGATTCTAAATACAGAATGTCATTTACAGGTACATCGATAATTTCAGAGTTGATTGAAATTGTGATAAGCTGTTTCCGCCGAAGCACTTCTTGGACGGCTGAATCAAAGTAAGAATCAAGTTTAGCAGAGAGATCTGCTTTTAGTAAGTATCGAAAGGCTTGAACCTCAAATCCCTCTGGAGCATACTGAATGAAATTCGTAATGAAGATAATCACAATGTTTTCATTGCTCGCTCGTAACTTTCTGGCAAGCTCAATTCCATTTGTTTCGCCCATATCAATATCCAGAAGCGCAATATCATAAGGAAGTGATAAGTCTATTTGGCTTGGTTGAGAAAAACCATAAAATCTTGATGATACATGCGTTTCCTCGCTTTTCTTTTTGAGTTCTTCAATAATAGAATCAACGATCTGCTGGTCATCGTCACAAACCAAGACATTCATTTTGAAATCCCTCCATTGCACAAGGGAATGCTTTTTATCACACAACATACAGCCCTGCTCCTCACAAGTCAATCAAATTTCAACATAATCGAACATTATATGTAGTATAGTACGATTATGTTGAAATTTCAAATAGTACACTTTATATAGGATAGGAGTGTACGGGAATGGAGCATTATTTAGGAGAAAAGCTAAAAAAGCTGAGAGAAGGTCGTGGCTGGACGCAGGCGGACTTGGCTAAACGGTTAAATAAGGCTGTATCCACGGTCAGTGGATATGAAAGTGATGCACATGCAATTCCGTTGGATGTTCTTGCAAGCATTTCGTCTTTATTTAGCATTTCAACAGATGAACTCCTAGGACTGGATGCGCCAAAAGTACTATCTCTTTCTGGATTGACTGAAGCGCAAAAGAAAACTTTGATTAAACTCCGTGATGAATTGCTTTCACCAAGTCAAAAAGGAAATGATCTTTCGCCGCAGCAAATGGAAATTCTTCATGACATAATAAAAGCCTTTGGTTAACGATTGATTTTCAATAAAGTGCTGGTACAAAAAGATTATTTAGATATGACCCTCAATACTGGATGCCCAGTGTTGAGGGTCATATTATTTGCAGCTACACCGATTTCGTTACAAGTTTTCTCTCTGTTGTTACAAAATTATGGACAGCGATTGATTATTGTGCTTTGATGCTATCAATAGTTAATCTAAGAATTAAGGTGGACGTAACAATTTCGTGTCTTTTGTTTTTACATGAAAGGGTGATTCCAATGCAGAGTTGAAGAAACGTATAATCTTCCGTCTTATAAGGAAAATGCTTGAAAGAAGAATAAAAAAATGAAATTCCAAACAAAACTCACATTATGCAAAGCTGTATTCATCTTCATAGCAATAGTCGTATGCGCACTATGGGCATTTGAGTTTCGTATAGCAGCTGTTGTTGTACTTTTGATAGACTATATTTTTGATTTTATAACACGTCGTTGTCCTTTTTGTGGGAAGCACTTTTCAATTGTACTAACAGTGAAAGATCGTTGTCCATTTTGCGGAAAATTATTCGAGTAAATATTTTATGGAAGCAGTGGGTATTCCATGCAGAAATAAATGTGTGTGCTATAAAATGTCAGCCAATTATAGGAAGAGACCTATATTCTCTGTAATGGACAATGGTCAATTATGAAAACTATTGCAAAATGAAAATACGATAGCAATCGTACAAAAACAGAAATCCGGAAACTTTTTTGAGTTATTATGGTTCAAAAAAGTTTCCGGATTTTCTGTAATGCTTTTTGAAGAGCCATTCTGTAACAGCCAATCACATTTCTATGAAAAAAGGTCAATCTTCTAGTCTACCGTGATCGCAACCAAGTGAAAGATAATGTTCGATTTCCCCACTCAGCACAAGCTGGGTATATTCCAAGGGCTTGTTATATAAGTAGCCAGTCCAGTTCTGCTCGCTGTGCCGGGGTGTTGCCATATTCGTCCTCAATGACGATGCAGTCGATGGAAGGTAGTGCCATCCCGAACCGGGCTTCCACCCGGTTGTGTCCATGTTGTAGCGGCAGGAAAGCACTTTTTGAGAGTGATTATGGTCGAAATTCTGATTTCGTTTCATTTGAATAGCTCCTTTAATGATTTTGAAATTTGATTTTCAACGATATGAGGTCTCTTTTTCTTTCTCTTAAGTCACCTAACCGCACCATCCTGCATCGCAACTGTTCACAATGCTGTCCACGTCCGGGCGGTGCATCAGCTTTTGCAAAATGCCAAACTGCTTTTTGGTGGACGCAGACACCAGATACTGCCACTTTTGCGGCAGGATGGGCAGATCTGCAATGCTCCACTTGGTGTACTTGGCATCGTAGACATTGGGTGGGGCAAGCTCCACCAGATGACCAACACACCAGCTGACAAGATAGCCGTTCCCTTCAAGGTAGCCGTCCTGACGGCTGGTGGCACCGAGGACTTTGGCATAGGACATAGCGACGGATGGCTTTTCCGCCACGACTAATTTTGCAATAAAAAATCCCTCGTATCATAAAAAGAGTAGTATTTATAGACCGCTCTCCAGCGGAATGCTACAATAGTTCCAGGGTGCTGTGGATTGGTGAAAAATCCCTACCGTAAAGACGGTTTATTGGAGGCTCCAACCACAGCTTCTTTGTTGAAATGTTAATCAGTTAGATACCGCCAGACGGTTTATTTAGAACGAGGTTACAAGAGCAAAGAAGTCTGTGGTCCTGAACAGCATCGAAATAAATACGCCGGAGGTATCAAAATGGTTTGTGTTGGAATTGATGTTGCCAAGGATAAGCATGACTGCTGTATTCTTGATTCAGACGGAATGGTTCGTGCTGACTGCTTTACCATCCCCAACAACATGGATGGATTTAAGCAGCTGCTTCAAACGATTCGAAACTGTACCAAAAAGTCAGACAAAATAAAAGTAGGACTTGAGGCTACCGGACATTACAGCTACAACATTCTTGGATTTCTTCTTGACAATGACCTGGCCGTCTATGTCATGAATCCTTTGCACACCAACCTGTACCGAAAAAGTCTCAGCCTTCGCAAAACCAAAACCGATCGTGTGGATGCAAGAACGATTGCAACTATGCTATTGTCCGATGTAGACCTCAAGTCCTACACGGATACAGCATACCACAACGAAGAGCTAAAGTCACTAACAAGATACCGATTCGATAAGGTTCGTGAAAGAGCCAAGCTGAAGCAGTCAGTGTCCAGACTGGTCACGATTCTGTTTCCAGAACTGGAGAAGCTCGTTCCCTCTCTCCATATTGCTTCGGTTTATGCGCTCCTCAGCGAATATCCCGGTGCGAAGCAGGTTTCAGAAGTTCATCTTACCAAGCTGACAAACCTTCTTACAACAGCATCTAAGGGGCGTTACGAAAAAGACAAAGCTATCCAGATTCGAGATGCAGCCAGAACTTCCATTGGTTCAGTTATGCCTGCTAAATCTCTGGAACTGAAGCATACCATTAAACTCATTCGGGAACTCACCTCCGAGATCGACGAAATTGAAGATTCGATTCAGCAAATCATGGATGAATTGCATCCACCGATTCTTTCTATTCCCGGTGTCGGTATCCAGTCAGCAGCCATGATCCTTGCTGAAATCGGTGATTTCTCCAACTTTGAATCTCCTGACAAAATCCTTGCTTACGCTGGCTGCTCTCCTTCTACATACCAGTCAGGAAAACTTACAAACTGTTACGCTCATATGGAAAAGCGTGGTTCACGTTATTTGCGATATGCCCTTTACAACGCAACCAAGTACGTTTGTCATTGGAATCCTGTCTTTGCCAAATACCTTGCCAAAAAACGTGCTGAAGGTAAGCACTATAATGTTGCCCTGTCTCATGCCACAAAGAAACTCGTGCGGCTGATCTACGCTTTGCAGAAGTCTGGAAAAGCATATCTTACAGCTGCCTGATTTTCTCCAGAGCCTGAGCCAAATCCAAGAACAACTTAGCTGGCGCAGCGAACCCTTGACAAACCGAAGCATTCAAATGCTATTCTGTTTCTGCGAGGGTTGGCCGGGCTTGCTTTGCTATTCTCTCCGTCGCCCTCGCTGCTCTGATTCCAGTATTTGAAGACTGTTTGTCAGGGGCAGCGAATCGTTGACGGATTTTTTCATTTTGGGTCTTGACTTTTAATAGTTAGTCTCCAATCTGTTTCTGATTGCAATATGTACGGCGGCAAACGCCGCCTTAAAATCAGATGGGTTCGGTATCTTCCTCACCGGCTTCTTCCGGTTCATCCTCCACAGGAATTTCAAAATCGCCCTTGTCCTCGGTGTAGTTTGCATCGGGGTCAAGGGCTTCTTTTTCTGCCTGCTTTTTCTGCTTCTGCTTTGCGAAAGCGTAGAAAATGCCGCCTGCCGCCAGCGCAATCAGCACGACTACGCCCAGAAAGCCGGATGCGATCTTTGTGACCTTGTTTTCCTTGGGCTGTTCCGTGCCGGATGCCGCTGCTTCTTCTGCGGCTTTCTTGGCTTCCTCCTCGGCTTTCAGCCTGTCCTGCTCTGCCTGCGTCGCCGCTTCTTTTTCAGCGGTATAAGCGTCTGCATCTTCTTCCTCCATCAGCGCCAAAAGGTCCGCTTCGTCCACAAGGTTCATAAAGTGAACGGTCTGCTGCCCCTTGGCGTTGCGGTCAATCACCAGATAGAAAGTCGCACCCGACTTCGACACCAGCGTAATGAACTGCTGTCCGCTGCCATCAGAATAGTCGGTGTGATAGTCGTCTACCAGCGTCAGGTTGCCCTCCGGGGTCAGGGCACCAGAGGTTTCGTCCGTGACGGTGACAACATCTTCCTCCACGACTTCCGGCAGAACCGGCTGCTCCACCGGGGCAGCTTCGCCTTCAAAAGCAAAAGCAGGAGCCGCCATGCCAGCGCACAGTGCCGCCGATACCAGCAGCGCACCCAGTTTCTTAATCTTCATCTGCATCGACCTCCTTCTCGAAAGTTGCACCCACGGCAGACAGCGCAGCCGGGTTCGGGGTAGCGGTAGCCGACTGCCGCAGCAGGGCGGCAAGCTGTTCCGGCGTGACCTTGGCGGTCCGCACCATCTCGTTGACCTCGGCGGAATCCTCCTCCTGAATGCGCCGCTCCAGAATCTCGATACGATTGTTCAGTTTGATGCGGCGTTCCTTCTCTTTTTGCCAACATCGCCCGCAGCTTATCCGATTTTTCGCTCATAGTAATTCCTCCGATCATTTTGAAAGCCGTCCGAACCCGGCGAGATGCTTCTCCCAGTAGGACGAGTGAATGTTTGCGTACTTGATGGGGTCTCCGGCACTGACCATCATGCCATTGCCCAGATAGATCCCGGTATGGCTCATGCCGGGGGTGTCGTAGGTGCCTTTGAAAAAGACCAGATCTCCAGGCTTTGCTTCGGCTTCGGAAATGTGCTGGCTTTTCTGCCATAAGCCGTTTGCGGTGGTACGCCCTACATCGTAGCCGTTCTGGTTATATACCCAGCAGACATAGCCCGAACAGTCAAAGCCTGTTTCCGGGGTAGAGCCGCCCCAGACGTAGGGCGTGCCCACATACTTTTGGGCTTCCTTGTAGATGGCGGCAAATTCCTCATCCGTCAGGGCTTCTGCCGGAACCTGATAGTCGATGCCCGGTGTGCCGGAGCCATCGGAACCACCGGGCGGCAGACCACCGTTGAACAGGTAAGGCCGACCACCCAGCGTGTCCTGAAAGATTTCGTAGCGTTTCCACTGGTCAGCATCCAGTTCCTCCCGGATAACGACCTCCAGCCCTTTGTTCACCAGCTTTGTGTGAAAAATGCGGTACTCGTAGGGCACCTGCGTGGGAACCGGGATTCCTGCCGGGCTGATGACCCACACGGTCTTATACCGTATCTGTACCTCCACCCATGTGGTCAGCTTGTACTGCTTTTTGAAGGTCTCCTTCAGCTTGCCCTGCACCTCTGACCGGGTGTAATCGTCGTAGAGGGTGGTCAAATACGAAGTCAACTGCCACGGGTCATGCTCGATGGGGTCGAGATGGTACTGATACTCGTTGTAGCCGGGGTGGTCGGTGGGGGTGCGCTTGATCTTTTTATCCAGTTCCTTTTCCAGCTTCTTGTAGTCCTGTTCTGCGCCCCGGATGTCCCGATCCTCTGCGGTGTAGATGGTCTGCCCGGATACCTGCGTGCCGCCGGAAAAGAGGATGCCACAGGAGGAAAAGCCAGACATCACCATAAGAATGAGCAAAAGAAAAACGCCCACGATCACCAGAACGTGTGCGTTGCCCTTGGCGGCATTCACCAGCCCCTTCACAGCGGTGCTGACGGCAGTTTTGCCTTTCTCCACCGCCTGTTCCATGCCGGAACGAGCGGCAGATGCACCGTTGGATGCCGCTTTACCGCCTGCGGTCTGCGCCGCCGTGCCCGACCGGGCGGCGGCATAGTAGCTCTGCCGGATGTCCTGTTTCTGCCGCCACCGGGAAAGCCAGTTGGAGCCGCCCTCGCCGGTGCTGGATGCTCCTACATCTTGTGCCGCAGTCGGCTTCTGTGCAGAAGATTTTGCGGTTTTGGCTCCTTTCTTGCCCTGCATTTTGGCTTTCTTCTTGAGTTTGCGGGCGTATCTGCTCTTGGAAATATCCCGGACATTGCCAGCCGCTTTTTCGCCCTCGCTCAGAGCCTGTGTGCCCACATTGTCGTCCTCGTACTGGTCGATTTCCCGGTGCACCGCAGACCGGGCGGTATGGGCGGCGTACATCTCCCGTTTCTGCGCCTTGCTCAAACGGCTCAGTTCGTCCGGGGTCAGTTCCGCCTTGCCAAACCGCAGATGCTGGGCTTTTTCGGCTGTCTTTTCTGCATCAGTTTTCAGCTTCTTCTTTTTGGGCACCGACTGCTCCACCTTGGCTTTCTTCGGGGGAGAACGGGTCTTTTTGGCGGACGATTCCTCTTTGGGATTCAGCTTCGGATTGCTCATTTCTGCGCACCCTCCGAAACCTCACCTAACTTGGTGGTCATTATTTTATACAGTTCCAGATCGGTGGGGAAACGGTCAACGAACGGCAGAATGACATTGCCGAAGAACAGCAGCCCCTCGCCCTCGCCGGAGTGGGTAACGTAGGAAAGCTGATGGGGCGAAATATTGAGCTGCTTTGCGAGAATTTGCCGGTCTCCCGCCGCCTGATTCAGCATGATAATCATGTCCGAATTTTCAAAAATATTCTCGACCTCACGGGAAGAAAGCAGGTCTTTCACGTTCTGGGTCAGCCCTGTGGGAATACCGCCCCACTTGCGGAAACGCTTCCAGATCTCCACGGAATAAGCGGCGGTCTGCTCCTCTTTTAAGAGGAGGTGCATCTCATCCATATAATACCGGGTGGACTTGCCGCTGCTGCGGTTTGCCGTGACACGCCCCCACACTTGATCCTGCACAATGAGCATTCCCAGCTTTTTCATCTGCTTGCCCAGTTCCTTGATGTCATAGCAGACGATGCGGTTATTGACGTTCACGTTGGTGCGATGGTTGAACAGGTTCAGACTGCCCTTGACGTAGATTTCCAGAGCCGTGGCAACATGGTGGGCTTCTTTTTCGTCCTGTTGGAGCAGGGCATTGTACAAGTCCTCAAGGATGGGCATATTCTCCGGGGCAGGGGTCGGCAAAATATTTGCGATAAATCAGATGCACACAGCGGTCAATGACCGTCTTTTCGACGGGCATCAGACCATCTTTGCCGCCCACCACCAGCTCACACAGAGAAAGAATAAAGTCGGCTTTCAGGGAAAGCGGATTATCTTCCTCGGAGTAGTTGGCGTTGATGTCCATGGGGTTGACAAATTGGGTGCTGTTGGGGCTGATTTTGATGACCTGACCTTTCAGCCGGTTCACCAGCGGCGAGTATTCGCCTTCGGGATCATTGATAATAATATCATCGTCCGTCACCAGAAAGGCGTTTGCAATTTCACGCTTTGCCGAGAAACTTTTGCCAGAACCGGGAGTGCCCAAAATCAAACCATTCGGATTTTTCAGCTTCTTCCGGTCCACCATGATTAAGTTGTTGGACAGGGCGTTCAGACCGTAGTACAGCGATTCTTTGCCGGACTGGTACAGTTCCTGTGTGGTAAACGGAATGAAGATGGCCGTGCTGCTGGTGGTCAGACCTCGCTGGATCTCGATCTGGCAGTCTGCCAGCGGCAGGCTGCTCATCAGACCCTGCTCCTGCTGGAAGTCCAGTCGACACAGGTTGCAGTTGTGCTTCTGGGCAATACTGGATGCCTGAAAAACATTGTTTTCCAGTTCCTGTTCAGTCCTGCCGGTGTTCAGCACCAAAAAAGTGACGAGGAACATCCGCTCGTTCTGGCTCTGCAATTCTTTCAGCAGAGCCTTGGCATCCCTGCCGTAGGTCGCCAAATCCGATGGAATGATGTCGATATCATATCCGGCACGGATGGCTTTCTTCTGCTCCTCGATCTTGCTGCGATCCAGTTCCGTGATGGTGCGCTTCACGGTCTTAATGGCACGGTTCTGGTCAACAGACTGAATGTGCATGGTGACGATCTGGCTGGAATCCATGTCCAGAAAATCCTTCAAAAGCTGGTCGCTGATGTCGGATGCCGTGATGCTCAGAAAGTTGGCAGCGCAAAAGATGCCGCCCATCTGGAACGTCCGGGAGTTTTTGAAGGCAAAGGCGGTGGGTGCAATGGCATCCTTCACCGAAAGGCCGCTTTTCACAAGGTCTTTCCAGTCAAAGTGAAATTTGGATGCGCCGTCCATGTTGAACATATCGTGCATGAGTTTCAGCCGCTGGGCACCATTCAGGGGTTTTGCCTGCACCCCCAACCGGTGGAAGTTGTTGAGCAGATCGTTCTGGATGTGATCGAGCCGGGGCTTGACCTGCGCCATGCTTTCGCCCTCCACGCCAAAGGTGATGAACTTGGTCTTGGTCAGACCATTATTGCCCTTGGCAAGCTGCTGGCGCAGCATCTGGGAATACTCCGCACGAACATCATCGAAACCATCTCGCTGGTACGGGATGCGGATACTTTTCTCAAACTCGGTGCTGTCGGTTGCCATGTTCACAAAGGACAGCTCAAATTTGATGCTGGAATCAAAGAAGTTCAGAAAACTGCACCATTCCTCAAAAATCGCGGTCTTATCCTCCTGCTGTGCCAACTGATAGTTGATGTCCTGATACTGGATGGTGCGGGTGTAGTAGTTGGGCTTCACCCGGCAGGTGCCATCCTCGAACATCCGCTGCATGGGGATGGACTGCTGGGCGGTCCGGGGCACAGCAGGCTTTGCGTTCTGCCTGCGCTTCTGCGCAGACTGCGGCTTGCTGTGCTTACCGGTCTTTTTCCAAAACGGAATCATAGGTCATGCCTCCCTTCATCAAAATCGCATAGTAGTTGTTGGTCTTGTAGGGGCGAATCTTCGGGCGGACAAACCGGGACTGCACATAGTACGACAGCAGCTTTTCCATGGGCTGACCGTTTTTCTCGTACATCCCAAGGAAAAACGCTGGCAGCATCACCGCCATCATACCGAGGGTGGCGGCAGTGTTGCCGCCGGAATCCCGGAGAACAAAAAACAGCGGCACTCCAATGAGAGCCGCTGTGCCAAAACAAAGCAGCTGCCGTTTGGTCAGGTTGAACGCCACTTTGGATTTGACCTTGGTCAAATCACGGGGCACAGAGATATACGCAGCCAAGTGAACACCTCCTTTAATGCGCTCCGAGAACGGATTTTGTCACGGAACTGGTCTTGAACAGGCTGAAACAGAGCAGGACGGTGTAGCCCACAATGCTCCAAATGGAGTTGATGGCATCCCCGGAAATCGCCACGCTCTGGATCAGCACGGCATAAATTGCCACGCAGATGAGGATGAGAAAGCCCTGAAAGCCCAATGCGAACAGGCATTTCAGGTAGTTCTGCCCCATGTGCGATTGCTCGTGGTTGCCGAAGGTCGCCATGGGGATGGGCGCAAGGCTCACCAGTGCAGTAGATTTCAATCATACGCCCGTAGACGATGACAAAAATGATGATGCTCAATATCCGCATGGTGATGCCGATGAAGAAACTTTGCAGGAACAGCCCGAACAGAGGGCCTACATCCATCTGCATCATGCTGGATTGCAGCATGGACAAACCAATGTCGTTGACACGGGTGTTTCCGGCAATGATGCCGCTGGAATCGGACACTACCTTCTGGGTGATGTCGAACACCGCCATCACAATATCGAAGGTGTTGCTGATGAGCCACACCGAAACAGCGGTCTTGAAAATCCAGCGCATGATGAGGGCAGGCTCGAACTGCGCCATGTTGTTGTGCTGGGTGATCATCTCGATGAGTTCATAACAGGCGATGAAGGTCAGGATGATGCCTGCAATGGGCAGCACCACATTCCGAGAGAGGGCTTCGATCATGGCGAACACTCTCGGCTCAAAACTGGAGGGCTTGGTGCCCACCTGCTGGGCGATGTTGCCCACTTGGGTGTTCACATCGTCGAACAGCCCGCTGAGATTGGACATAATGCCTGCCGTCAGGATGCCTTTGATCCAGTCGGCAATGGCTTTGAGAACGGTTTCCATTCAGCAGTCACCGCCTTTAGGTGAAGTGGTTGATAAGGGTCTTGAGAAGGTTCAGGAGAAAAATAATGTGGGTCAAAAACTGCATAAAAGCACCGCCTTTCATTGATGGGTGGAGATTCGTACCGCAATGCGCTCCTTATGATAAAGGCTGTTATCCACAGCAGAGATGGAGCGATTGCGTATGTACAGGCGGGATAAACCCGCCTGCGGCTCTTAGCCGAACAGACCGCTCAGCAGGGGAATCAGGGTGATGCCCACCAGAGCAACGCCGCCGCCAGCCATGAGCTGCTTCATGCCCTGAGACTTGGAGCCGGGGTTGTCGTTGCCGTAACCTTCCAGCAGGTTGATGGCACCCCACACGCCGAGACCGGCACCGAGGGCAACAACGAGGGTCTGGAGGACTTCGATAGCAGAGTTAAAGAATTCCATAGTCGTTTCTCCTTTATTTTGAAAAAAATTGTAGACCATCCGTACACACCTGAAATCGTACATTTTTGAGCCACGAACTGCGGCAGAAGTGGATTTGCTGGTGTACCTCTCTGGTCCGGGTAAAATTAAACCGCCTACCGGATCAGGCAGGCGGGAGCGAATCAGCGTCCACCACGATGAACTCATCACCGGGGTGGATTTTTTTCTTTCGGTTCAGATATTTTTCAATATCGAAGGTGTTTTTGGGGTCGTAGTCCGAGGTCAGCTTGTAGTTAGGGTGTTGGGTCAGGTCGTACTTGTCGCTCAAAAACGGGCGTACACCCCGCAGTTGCAGGATGCACTTGCCGCCATCCAGCACCGCCAGCTCGTCCCGGCTCAATAATTCATGCCCCATCTTCTGGAACGTAGTGCCGTAACTGGGGCTGTTGCCACGGGTGTCCGAGGTGTTGAATGCGTCGATGGTCTCTTTTCCCAGCATTTCCGACAGGTCTTTCAGGGTGGTAGGCTCACTGCCGCCGAGGAAAATCTGGCTGTCCATGTTGCCCACGATGGTGTCCGCATTGTCTTTGTAGATGGCTTTCAACTGGCTTCTCGCCTGCAAAACAAGGCAGGCAGAGATCTCACGGCTACGGATGGTCGCCACCAGCTTTTCCAGATTGGGAATCTGCCCGATGTTGGCACACTCGTCGATCAGGCACCGCACATGGATGGGCAGCTTTCCGCCGTACACATCGTCTGCCTTGTCACAGAGCAGATTGAAAAGCTGGGTGTAAACCATGCTGATGAGGAAGTTAAAGGTTGAATCCGTGTCCGACATGATGAGGAACAGAGCTGTTTTCTTATCTCCCAGCGTGTCCAGTTGCAGTTCATCGTACATGGTGAGGTCACGCAGTTCTTGGATGTCGAAGGGGGCTAATCTGGCACCGCAGGAAATGAGGATGGATTTTGCCGTTTTGCCGGCAGCTAATTTGTAGAGCTTGTACTGGCGCACTGCGAAGGAATTGGACTTTTTCTTGCCCAGTTCCTCAAACAGCAAGTCCACCGGATTCTGGTATTCCTCATCGTCCTCCAGCACCTGCATGGTGTTGAGCATTTCCAACAGTGTTGCAAAATTCTGCTCCTCCACCGGGGCTTCATAATGCAGATAGGCGATCAGGGCGGTGAGCAAAAGACGCTCGCTTTTCTCCCAGAACGGGTCCCCGCCGGACCCTTCACCCTTGGTGTTGATCATCAGGGTCGTGACCAGTTTCAGAATGTCCTTTTCGCTGTGGACATAGGCAAAGGGGTTATAGTGCATGGACTTTTTGAAGTTGATGGTGTTCAGGATCTTGACCTTGTAGCCGTTCTTTAACATCGCGTTGCCACATTCAAGCACGATAGTTCCTTTCGGGTCAGTAACCACATAGGAACTGTGACATTGAAGCAGGTTCGGTTTCAGCCAAAACCGGGTCTTGCCGCTGCCGGAGCCGCCCACCACCAGCACGTTTTTGTTCCGGGCGTTCTTGGGGTCCGGCGGACGGTTGGACATCATCAGCCGTTCCGTTTTGGTCAGGATGATGTTGTCCTCGAACTTTGGAGCCATGAACGGCTCAATATCCTTGGGTGTACCCCACCGGGCAGAGCCGTACTCCATGCCGTGGCGGTACTTCTTGGCGTTTTTGCCACGCAGATAGACTGCAAGCCGCATCCCAACGCCGCAGCACAAGCCCACCAGCAAATCCAGCGGATACAGGCTTGGCAGCGGGTTTGCAAATGCCACCGGGATAGTGCCCATCAGCGACATAATCTTATCGCCTAGTTCTTTTCCCTCGGCAAGCCGCCACGCTTCGCCAAAGTTGGTTGCCACCAGTCCCAGCAGAAGATAGGGCAGATAGAGCGCCAGCAGCTTTGTCAGCTTTTTCGTGGTCACAGTCCTCGCTCCTGTTCCTTGTGCCGGACTTTGCCGGGGAGTTCTGCCGCAGCCTGTACCAGTTCATGCAGCTTGGCAAGACGAGGACGCTTCGATTTGTCAGGG
>ENA-OQJM01000250-OQJM01000250.1-human-gut-metagenome-genome-assembly--contig:-NODE-250-length-13813-cov-2.511325_pt1 | contig 13813 bp, 11 predicted proteins | sample MGYA00242607_ERZ504773 | MGnify/ENA primary metagenome ERZ504773 (study PRJEB26092, sample SAMD00036355) | human gut metagenome | host: Homo sapiens | study: EMG produced TPA metagenomics assembly of... | reverse complement strand
TGGATCATCAGCTTTGCCGATAAAGCCTGCGCCATCGCGGAAGGCTGCCATATCGCCATTGCACTGGCCAGGCGGAACCGGATCGTCATCAATCCGGCATAATTTTCACACAAAAAACAGGGCCCGTTCGCCACTTCCGACGAGCCCTGTTTTTGTGTGGAAATTTATTTTATGGTAATACTTTGCAGATTACTTTCTATATCTTAGTTCTCTTTCACAACAACCTTATCCAGATGCCAGATATCATCTACATACTCCTGGATAGTTCTGTCGGATGTGAACTTACCGCTGCATGCTGTATTGAGAAGTGCCATCTTAGCCCAGCGTTTCTCATCTTTGTATGCTTCCTCAACACGCTTCTGTGCCTCTGCATAGGAACGGAAGTCGCCAAGAATGAAGTACTGGTCAGGTCTCGGCATGTTGCGTTTGTCGAGAAGTGAATTGTAGATGTCACGGAACATCTCTGTATCGCTGGAGAAGGTTCCGTTGATCAGCTGCATCAGTACCTGACGGATCTCCGGATCTGTGTTGTAGATGAAGTCCGGATCGTAACCGCCGTTGTTCTCATAGTTGATGATCTGGTCGGAACTCATACCGAAGATAAATGCATTCTCCTCGCCAACCTCCTGTACGATCTCAACGTTAGCACCATCCATGGTTCCAAGTGTCGGAGCACCGTTCAGCATGAATTTCATGTTACCTGTACCGGAAGCCTCTTTACTTGCTGTGGAGATCTGCTCGGAAACATCTGCTGCCGCAAAAATGATCTCAGCGTTGGATACACGGTAGTTCTCGATGAATACAACCTTCAGCTTGCCGTTGATGGAAGCATCATTGTTTACAACATCTGCCACACAGTTAATCAGCTTGATGATCTTCTTTGCACGTGCGTAAGCTGCGGAAGCTTTTGCACCAAAGATAAATGTTCTTGGATAGAAATCCATCTCCGGATGTGCCTTGATCTGGTTGTACAGATAGATCACATGCAGGATGTTAAGAAGCTGACGTTTGTACTCATGAAGTCTCTTAACCTGGATATCGAAGATAGAGTGCGGGTCAACCTCAACACCATTGTGCTCCAGGATATATTTTGCAAGACGCTCTTTGTTCTTGAACTTGATGGTCATGAACTCCTGAAGAGCCTTCTCATCGTCTGCGTAAACCTTAAGCTTGGAAAGCTGGGAAAGATCTGTGATCCAGTCCGGTCCGATCTTGTCTGTTACCCAGTCAGCCAGAAGCGGGTTTCCATGAGCAAGGAAACGTCTCTGTGTGATACCGTTTGTTTTGTTGTTGAACTTCTCAGGCATCATCTCATAGAAATCCTTCAGCTCCTGATTCTTGAGGATCTCGGTATGAAGGCGTGCAACACCGTTTACAGAGTAGCCTGCAACGATCGCAAGGTGAGCCATCTTAACCTGTCCGTCATAGATGATCGCCATCTTCTTGATCTTCTCGAAGTTTCCAGGATATTTCTGCTGGATCTCAAGAATGAAACGACGGTTGATCTCCTCGATGATCTGATATACACGCGGAAGCAGTCTGGAGAACAGCTCGATCGGCCATTTCTCAAGTGCCTCGGACATGATGGTGTGGTTGGTGTAAGCACAGCATTTTGTTGTGATATCCCATGCCTGATCCCAGCCAAGACCTTCCTCATCGATAAGAATACGCATCAACTCTGCAACTGCAACTGTCGGATGAGTATCATTCATCTGGAATACAACCTTCTCATGAAGCTTTGTGATGTCATCGTGTGTTTTTTTTGTATTTGGCAATCGCTGCCTGAAGGCTGGCAGATACGAAGAAGTACTGCTGTTTCAGACGAAGCTCTTTACCTGCCATATGGTTATCATTCGGATAAAGCACCTCTACGATAGTACGTGCAAGGTTCTCCTGCTCTACTGCGTTGTGATAATCACCCTTGTCAAAAGAGTCAAGGTTGAAGTCTACGATCGGCTCTGCATCCCAGATACGAAGTGTGTTTACAACATCGTTGTTATAACCTGTGATCGGCATATCGTAAGGAACAGCCTTAACTGCCTGATATCCTTCATGGATGAATTTATTCTCGTTCTTCACCGGATCCCACTCAACACGTACATATCCGCCGAAATGAACCTCTTTTGCATACTCCGGACGACGGAGCTCGAAAGGATAGCCGTTCTTCAGCCAGTTATCCGGTGCCTCTACCTGATAACCGTCACGGATCTCCTGCTTGAACATACCATAACGGTAACGGATTCCGCATCCGTATGCACAGTAGTTCAGAGTTGCAAGGGAATCCAGGAAGCATGCTGCCAGTCTTCCGAGTCCACCGTTTCCAAGAGCCGGATCCGGCTCCTGGTCTTCGATGCAGTTAATGTCAAGTCCAAGCTCCTCAAGAGCCTCCTTAACCTCACCGTATGCACCAAGGTTGATCAGGTTGTTTCCAAGGGCACGGCCCATAAGGAACTCCATGGACATATAATATACAATCTTCGGGTCCTGTTTTTCATACGCCTTCTGGCTCTTGAGCCAGTTGTCAATGATCACGTCCTTCACAGTGTAGCTTACAGCCTGAAAGATCTGCTCCTGTGTAGCCTCTTCCAGTGTTTTTCGATAAAGGAATTTTACGTTTTCTTTTACACTTTTTTTGAATTCCTCTTTCTCAAACTGCTTGTCAATCATTAGTTTTCCTCCTGTACTTTGGATACTCCCAGTGTTACAGCCTCTTTATTGATGTTCCACTCCTTGGTGTAACCCTCTGCTTCTCCCAGAATAATGTTTTCTGCCAGTACTTCACGTTTGATCTCATCCTGGTTTGCTTTCATGATATCCATGATCTTATCGTTATCTTTTGCATAGACAATGATCTTGTCCATGACTTCGAAACCAGCCTCTTTACGCATGGTCTGAACCTTGCTGATGATCTCGCGGACAAAGCCCTCCTGGATCAGTTCAGGTGTAAGGTTTGTATCAAGGACAACGGATGTCTCACCGTCTGTCTCTGTCACATAGCCCTCGCTCTGGGCTGTTTCGATCAATAAGTCTTCCTCTGCAAGCTCGACTCTGTTTCCGCCAATGTCAAGAACGAGAACACCATTATCTCTCAGCTCTTTCATTGCTGCGGTTCCATCAATCTCGGAGAGTGCGGTACGGATGCCGTTCAGAAGCTTGCCGTATTTCGGTCCTACTGTACGAAGCTGCGGCTTGAAGCTGTAGGAAATGAAGGACTCTACATCATCTGCGAATTTCACTTCTTTTACGTTAAGCTCATCTGCGATGATATCTGTGTAGAATTTATCCATAGCTTTCTCAGCTTTTACATACATGGTTCCGATTGGCTGACGGTTCTTGATGTTTGCGGTATTTCTGCATGCACGTCCGAGAACAACGATCTCAAGAAGCTCTTCCATGTTTGCCTCAAGATCCTTGTCGATCCATGCCTCGTTTACCTCCGGGTAATCGCAAAGATGGATACTCTCCCGGAGCGTCTGCATCAATGCTTCTTACAAGGTTCTGGTAGATATCCTCAGTCATGAACGGGATCATCGGAGCTGCAGCCTTAGCAACTGTTACCAGTGCTGTGTAAAGTGTCATGTAAGCATTGATCTTATCCTGCTCCATGCCCTTTGCCCAGAAACGCTCACGGCTTCTTCTTACATACCAGTTACTCATATCGTCAACAAATTCCTGGAGTGCTCTTGCAGCCTCCGGAATCTTGTAGGAACCAAGATCCTCATCGACAGTCTTCACCATGGTATTCAGCTTGCTGAGCAACCATTTATCCATAACCGGAAGCTTATCGTAATTTAAAGTATATTTAGTCGCATCAAAATTGTCAATGTTCGCATACAATACGAAGAATGCGTAGGTGTTCCACAGAGTGCTCATGAACTTTCTCTGTCCCTCTACAACTGCCTTTCCATGGAAACGGTTCGGAAGCCATGGAGCACTGTTGATGTAGAAATACCAGCGGATCGCATCTGCGCCGTATTTGTTCAGTGCATCAAACGGATCTACTGCATTTCCCTTGGACTTACTCATCTTCTGTCCGTTCTCATCCTGGACATGTCCCAGAACGATTACGTTCTTGTATGGTGCTTTGTTGAAGAGCAGTGTGGATTCTGCAAGGAGTGAGTAGAACCATCCACGGGTCTGGTCTACTGCCTCGGAGATAAAGTTTGCAGGGAACTGCTGCTCAAATAATTCTTTGTTTTCAAATGGATAATGATGCTGTGCGAAAGGCATTGCTCCTGAGTCGAACCAGCAGTCAATAACCTCCGGTACACGATGCATTTCTCCACCGCACTCCGGACACTTCAGTGTAATCTCATCAATGTATGGGCGGTGAAGCTCTACTGTCTTGGCTCTCTCATCACCGCTCATCTCGAATAACTCCTGACGGCTTCCGATGGAATGCATATGTCCGCATTCACACTGCCAGATGTTCAGTGGAGTTCCCCAGTAACGGTTACGGCTGATACCCCAGTCCTGAACGTTTTCAAGCCAGTCGCCGAAACGTCCTTTACCGATGCTCTCAGGGATCCAGTTGATTGTATTGTTATTTCTGATCAGGTCATCCTAACTGCTGTCATCTTGATGAACCAGGATTCTCTTGCATAGTAGATCAGTGGTGTGTCACATCTCCAGCAGTGTGGATAATCATGCTCGAATTTCGGAGCATCGAAGAGCTTGCCTTCTTTGTCCAGATCTGTGAGGACCATAGGATCTGCTTTCTTTACGAAAACGCCTGCGTATGGTGTCTCTTTTGTCAGGTTACCCTGTCCGTCTACGAACTGTACGAATGGCAGTTCATAGTTACGTCCGATTCTGCTGTCGTCTTCACCGAATGCAGGTGCGATGTGAACGATACCTGTACCATCACTCATAGTAACGTAGTTATCACAGGTTACGAAATGAGCTTTCTTTTTCTGTTTTGCTGCTGCCTCTCCTGCACATGCGAAAAGCGGCTCGTATGCTTTGTATTCCAGGTCTGTTCCTTTGTAAGTTTCCAGAACTTCATATGCTTTCTCGCCTTCTTCTTTTACAAGTTTGCCAAGGACTTTGTCAAGGAGTGCTTCTGCCATATAATAGGTATATCCGTCTGCTGCCTTTACTTTGCAGTAAGTCTCATCCGGGTTTACGCAGAGTGCAACGTTGGACGGAAGTGTCCATGGTGTTGTTGTCCATGCAAGGAAGTATGCATCTTCACCAACAACCTTGAATCTTACAACTGCGGAGCGCTCTTTTACAGTTTTGTATCCCTGGGATACTTCCTGTGCGGAAAGAGGGGTACCGCATCTTGGACAGTAAGGAACGATCTTGAAGCCTTTATACAGAAGCTTCTTGTTCCAGATTTCTTTTAATGCCCACCATTCGGATTCAATATAATCGTCATAGTAAGTTACGTATGGATGTTCCATATCAGCCCAGAAACCAACAGTAGATGAGAAATCCTCCCACATTCCTTTATATTTCCAGACGCTTTCCTTACACTGTTTGATGAATGGCTCCATACCGTATTCTTCGATCTGCTCTTTGCCATCCAGACCAAGTTTCTTCTCTACTTCCAGCTCTACCGGAAGTCCGTGAGTATCCCATCCTGCTTTTCTCGGAACCATGTACCCCTTCATTGTACGGTATCTCGGAATCATATCCTTGATAACTCGTGTCAGAACGTGTCCGATATGTGGCTTACCATTTGCGGTAGGCGGTCCGTCATAGAATGTGTATGTCTCGCCCTCTTTACGGCTGTCCATACTCTTTTCGAAAATCTTGTTGTCTTTCCAGAATTTCTCGACTTCTTTTTCACGGTCAACAAAATTCAGATTCGTGTCAACTTTACGATACACAATATTTACCTCCTGTGTCTGATTACTGGCTGCTGCCTCATCTGTAAGGCCACAGCGGATTGTTTCTTCACAGATACCTGTTCGTGCCAATGCTTCGGGCACTTATAAAAAAAGACCCCATCCTGTAAAAGGACGAAGTCTGATTCGCTGTACCACCTGTTACATTATACGGGCCTGTGTCCGGATCCCTGCGTCTTCTGCTGTGTTCTTATGCTCTGTGTTATGGCGCGGGCTGTTGTTCCATGTCTGTTCATGGCGGACAATTCTTTGTATCTGCCGATATATGTTCCCTGTAACGGAGGAAATCCGTCAGTTCTTACTTAATGATCATCTGTATATCAGATATTCTTCCGGCTGCTGCCGGACAACTTCGGAACTGAAGCTCAAGAGTGATATTCCGCCATATTTACTCGTCCCGGGCTCCCACCATCCCCGGTTCGCTGCAAGCTTTCCATATGGCCTACTGTCTCCATCACAGCTTTTTCTATATACGCTGTCTATTATAGGTTGGGGAAAATCCATATGTCAAGTGTTTTCATGGATTTTTCTTATTATATGTATGTTCACTTCTTCTTAATGGAATTTTTCACTAGACTGCAAGTGGTTTTTCCGGGAGGAAAGTGGTATACTACTACAGAATCTTGAGGGCAAAAATACAGCGTTTCATTAATACAATGCTATAATTAATGAAATACTGCACCTCATCACAAAACGGGCAAGTTTTTTCGGTTACTGATTCTCAAATGAATAATAACCTTCTCGCCCGGATTTATCACTGAAAGGTATCTTGTTATGAAAAATATGAAAAAACGATCCTTGCGCCGGATCTTTGCAGGCATTCTCGGCATAGGGATCCTGCTCACAGGCGCAGCTCCCTGCGCGGCGGCTGCCTATGGATACGATGAATATGGTGATCCTATCGTCACTGCCACACCGGTTCCTGATGGTCAGGCCGCAGCAGTCACGCCTGCTCACTCCAGCTATTATTCACAGGCTGCCGACACCGATTCCATTGACGGGTGGCCCAAAGGTCCCGGCATCGAAGCACAGGCTGCAGTCCTTATGGACGTAAATACAGAAGCCGTTCTTTATTCCAAAAATGCGGACACACAGCTCTACCCTGCCAGCATCACGAAGATCCTGACTACACTGCTTGCCTGTGAAAATCTGAATGCTAAGACAAACATTACCGTATCTGAAAAAGCTTCCACCAGTGTAACTGCCGGAGATTCCAGTATTTATGCTGCTCCCGGTGAAAAATTCACCAGGGATCAGGCCTTGATGGCTGTCATGCTCCAGTCCGCTAATGAAATGTCTGTCGCCGTTGCGGAAGAAGTTTCCGGCTCTGTAAAGAAATTCGCAGAACTCATGAACTGGCGCGCCAAGCTTTTTGGCTGCAAGAACACACACTTTAACAATCCCAACGGTCTTCCGGATGAAAATCATTACACCACAGCCTCCGACATGGCAAAGATCGCCAAATCCGCCTGGCTGAATCCTCTTTTCCGGCGATACTGCACCAAACGTTATTACGAGATCCCGCCTACCAATAAATTTGCGGAAGCCCGCCAGCTGCTCAATCATCACAAGATGATGAAAAACGGCGAATATTATTATGAAGGCGTCCGTGGCGGAAAAACAGGCTACACGGATGCATCCGGCAACACACTTGTCACCTACTGCAAACGAGGAAATATAACGCTGGTAGCCGTGATCTTGAATTCTACTTCCGCGGCAAATGCTTACAGCGATACCACTTCTCTTTTTAATTATGGTTTTGAAAATTTTGAAAAGGTGGATATGAAGGTGTCCATGGAGCCAGTCCCGTTTAAGGTACTCCCTTGTGACAAATATATCCTTAAGAATAACGGAAACACCTATCCGTTTTATTATCAGACAAAGGTTTATGTGACTCTTCCAAAAGGTATCAAAAAATCACAGCTTAACAAACGCCAGGCCGTTCTTCAGAATGCTGTCGGCCCACTGCGTCTGAAAAGCAAATATTATTATAAGAAACAAATGGTCGGATGGGGAATGCAATACGAACGAAACATCGTATCAGATCTTCTCCTGGCTTCGTAACATTTTCCTGCGGCGGAGAGATTCGTGCTTTTCACGGATCTCATCCGCCGCTTCTGTATCTTCTGCTCTCAGGGTCTTCACCCCGAAATATTTTCCCTCATCGGTTTTTCGGATCCGGATCTTTCCGGCAACAGGTCCATGCTCATGGCAAAGGGCAAGGCTGTAATACACCTTGGAATTGTTGGTACTGAACCAGCGGATCTTCCTCTTGGCAGGGCATCTGCAAATAGGACACATGGTACTTACCATGGTACGATCCTTCATCAGACGCTCCTTTGATACAAATTCCCTGGACACAAACTTGTCATGGTCTGTATAGGAAATATAGATCTCGCTGTCTCTGGATTTTGGATTCTGATATACATCCAGGGACGGATGGCGGATCATGCAGGCTTCATCGATCTCCAGGAGTATCCTGGCAGTATAGCTGGCATCTGCCAGTGCCCGGTGAAAATCCCGGTTTTTGGGAAGCTGCAGGTAGTCTGTAGCATATTCCAGGGAACGCCTGGATATTCCATCCTCGAATTTTATGCTGAAAAGTTTCTGCACATCGTAGTAATGCACCGGCCCTGGCATCAGCTTCAGAAGATTATAGTATTTCATATTGCGCTGAAGTTCCATCACATCCTGGTCTCCCCAGGTAAAAAAGCGATACTCCTCCCCGCACCATTCCAGAAATCTGCGGATCGCCCTTGGAAAAGGGATGCCTTTTTCCAGTTCATGATAATCCACGTGGATCACTTCATGGATACTGTCGTGGATCCAGTGGTACACTTTGGGCTTGATCAGGCACTGAAAGGTATCAACGATCTCTCTTTTTTCATTTAATTTTACTGCCCCGATCTCTATGATCTCAAACGGGAGCCGACTATCCGGATGTCTTCTTCCATCCGGATTCTGGTTCCATTCCAGGTCAAATACAATATAGTTCATGGGTTTTCTGTCCTCTTATCTGACTGCTCAGCTGCTTCATAAATGCAGCTGTTTCCGGATCGTTGTCCGGCTATTTCATATTTTTGCATTCGGACACAGAATAAATCGCTTCAAACAGCTCCTGCTGGAAGCTTTCTGTATCTGCATCTGTCAGAATCATATCTTTCATTTCGTCTTCTTCGTGTAGCCACCAGCGGAAATCGCATAATGTGGCACCCCGTCCGGCACCGTCTGAACAATCCACATCCAGGAATACTTTTTCTGTTTTAAAGAACTCCGGATGGATGAGATACATAAACGGTACAGCAGCATGGATACTTGCCACGCAGCGATATTTGGAAAAATTTTCAAGTACGTAGCCAGCCATATCTCCACAGGCTCTGGCTGCCGGATCACCGGACTGGCACAGCTTCATGATCTGGTTTCTGGTGAGATTACATTTCAGGGTAGCATCCAGTCCACACATGATCAGTGGGATTCCGGAATCGAATACGATCTTTGCCGCCTCCGGATCTGCGTAGATGTTGAATTCCGCTGCCGGTGTGATGTTTCCGCCTTTTGCTGCGCCGCCTGTAAATACAATTTTTCTGATCTTATTCTTTATTTCAGGAAAAACCTTCAACAGAAGTGCAAGATTAGTCATTGGTGCAGTTTCGATCATTACTACCTGCTCGCCCTCAGGAATGGCATTCAGAATGTCACGTATAAAAAGCACTGCATTATCAGAAGCAGCCTCTGATTTTGCTTCCGGCAGTACGCAATGGCCAAGCCCTGTCTCTCCGTGGAATTCTTCCGCATAAATTGCCGCTTTCACAAGAGGACGGTCCTGGCCTCCTGCCACCGGAACCTTCAGTCCGTAAAAATCCACCAGCTCCAGTGCATTTTGGGTCACTCTTTCTATCCTGGTACTTCCTGCAGATGTCGTCACTGCAAGCAGCTCCAGTTCATCCTGATGTGCTGCCGCATATGCCAGTGCGATCCCGTCATCGATTCCGGGATCACAGTCCTATGATAACCTTGATCTTATCTCCCATATATTCACCTCTGTAAAAACTCTTTCCCCAATTTTATAGTATTGCCGAATTTCCGCTGTTTACCTGTTCCAAGTATAACAGAGTGAGGAAAGAGTGTAAAGTTAATCAGAATTCGTTACTGTTCACTCCGTTCTCAGCAACACGCTTCGCGGAATATTACCAGTAAACAGTAATCAGAATTCACCTCTGTACTTCAGGCTGAAACGTAAAGAACCCCTCTGCCGGACATTGGCAGAGGGGTGGAAAAAAGGGGGTTATATTCATTTATATAAACAAATGCAATGTGCAATTTGGAGCTTTAATATTTGCAATATCCGTTTGGGTTGTTCCGGATATTGTTATTATGCTATATTCCATCACCCGGAGCTTGCAATCCAGTACCGGGGCTTCACAATAAATGCTGATCAATCAATAGAAACAAATTTCTTCTCTTCTGCTTCTTTCTTGGTCTCTTCCTTCGGGAGGTTACATGAAGGATTCCGTTCTCATATTTCGCATGGATATCTTCATGCTTAATGCTCGAGCCTACATAAAAGCTTCTGTTGCAGGTTCCTGTATAACGTTCTCTGCGAACATATTTACCTTTATCATCCTTCTCGTCCTTCTTCTCTTCTCTGGTTGCCTGAATGTTCAGATAACCATTCTTCAGCTGGATCTTCACATCCTCTTTCTTAAATCCCGGAAGATCGATCTCCAGTTCATAATTGCCATCTACATCACGGATATCTGTCTTCATCATATCCTTCACCTGAGGATAAGCATTGGCAGCTGCCTGACGGCCTGTCGGATATCCCATAAAATCATCAAATAAATCTTCTCCGAAAATACTTGGCATTAACATAACTCATTCCTCCTGATCTATATTCGCTGCGTGCTGCGCAGGCGTTTTTAATTTACTGTTTCTGAAAACATCTGCAAATTCTGTAAGAACTTTCTCCGGAAGATTTCTTTTTTCTCTCTTCCTTTGTTCTGTATGTACTATAACACGCATTATTAGCACTGTCAAGAGGCGAGTGCTAATTTCACACTTTCTTCACATTTCACGTAATTTTACGATCCATTTTTCCGATACATATGTCTGAAGCGCCGAAGATAGAAGGACTCCCAGGATCAGAAATGGAACTGCCTGTAAAAACACTCCCATAAATACATAAATATAATAACTGCTTTCATAAAAGAGAGCCCACGTCTGCTGAATACAGGAAAGAACATCTGTATCGGGACCATGGATTCCGTATTCAGTGCAGTGGAGATATGCTTCATGAGATCTGTCGAATAATACATTTAATCGATACCGGGACGGTAATAAGGCAGGCTACCGCACCAGATAGCATGACTGCAACATCCTGGAATAGGAACTGGGAATTAAGAATGATCTCCAGGGTATATTGCTGTGTCTGAATGTATGAAAATAATAAAATAGTTCCTCCAAGATAAGCAAACAGCAACGTATTTACCGTTGTACCGATAATTTCTTTCCCAACCTGATAGCCGGAAGCTGTAAGCTCTTTCGCTGTCAGACTGTTTTTATGAGTCCAGACTTCATATACAGAAGATGTTACAGATAATGCTGTATCGATAACAGCCCCAAGAGTACTGAAAACAGTTACAAATATTCCTACATGAAGCATGTTAATATGAAGGTCCGTACTGTAATAATACATAAAATCGTCTTCCGAAATCTGCAACTCATTTAACCCGTAACTTCCTGATCTCCATGTAATAATATAAATCGGAATAAACAAAAGTAACATTACCAGCAGTGTAGCCAGAAAAGCCGCCCGCGTCTTTGGATTATTTCCATTCTGATAAAACAGAGAAATATAACAGACACCTGCACCTGCCACCAATATCAGGAGCAGTACAGGAAAACCGGCAGACATCAGCATAATTGAAAAAAACAAAATTACAATATTCCCCGCCAGTGTCATAATTGACATGGCTCCACGCTCTCCGCCAATCAAGATCACCAGAAAAATTAAAATCAATGCAGAAAAATGATCATTCTCTGACACCCCTTTTCCGTGATGGTATTTTCATAATCGCTGAAGCAATAAAAACAGATACCGGTATTGCCAGTACAATTCCAATACTTTCTATCAGAAAAACGACAGATATCATATGGAATGTGGTATCTCACGATCGTTACAAAGCTTATATCATTATTCATCTTAAGTATGAACATGGGAATCATGCCGCTTGCCAGAACAAACAGCAGTACATTTATCATGGTTCCCATAATATCATATCCGATTTCACGACCGGAATGTATCAGTCTTCTCAGAGAAACCGATGGATTTTTCCGCACGATCTCTCCTATTGCTGCGCTGATCGTCACCGTCACATCCATAATTGCACCAAGTCCTGTCAGCATAATATCTGCCCAGAATATATCTGCTGAATTGCCTGTACTTCCAAGGTATTCCAGATTGGAATAATCCAGATCTCCGTACATATAAATAGAAAATTCAAACAATGCCATGATCAGAAACAGAACACACAGTGTTGAAAGAACTGAGGAAAATGTTTTTCTATGAATTCCATTTAAGCAGATCAATGTAGTCAGTGAAAAAAGAACTGCGATGACATTACAGATATTTAAAATATTTTTCCCTTCTGTAAAAGCCTGAAATCCATACGCAAATATGACTGTATTCAGTATCAGTGATATGATCGTGTAAAATCCCTGCTTTCCTGTAATGCAGATCAGAAGAAAAAATAATCCTCCTGCCAGTAATGCCAGATACCCATCCCTTTTTACAGAACGTATCGTTTTTCCGGGGCTTTCCTTTGAACCGCTTAAAAGAACGGTGTCTCCTTTATGATATTTCTTGGTCTGAACCTGAGAAGATGTATATTCATTAGAGACCGTTATTTTTTTCCCCTTTATGCGGACCGTTTAATATCCGTGCCGTAATATTCTGAGTATAGTAATATTCTTTTGAGCCCCTGGTTCCTTCTCTGCTCAGAGTCTGTTTTTCTGTTACGGAACATATTTTTGCCAGCGGTGTATGATAAAATTGGGAATTACTGCAGGTAAACAGAACAAAAAATAATATATATGCCGGCTAAAAGATATTTTTTGTGAAATATGCAGGATTTCATTAACTTCTTTCCCCCTGTAGAAATATTGCAATTGTAAACGCACTGACCGGTTGCTTTTTATCGAAGTAACATTGTACGCTTTTTGAAAGTATCGGTCAATATAAGGTATACAAAAAAACAGCAGCAGAACCGTTTTCACAGTTCTGCTGCTGCCCCCATAATTATTTTAACAAATACCTGACTTCAAAAAAGCCATTATTTACAAAGCGCAGAAAATGCATCTGCAACAAACTGAACCTTGGTTCCGATAATAACCTGTACAGAAGTTTTTCCAGGTTTGATCACGCCTGCAACACCTGCAGATTTGATCACCTTATCATTTACAGCTGTAATATCCTTAACCTCAAGTCTCAGTCTTGTGATGCAGTTATCGATGCTTGTGATGTTCTCTTTTCCGCCACAGCCTTCCAGGATCTTCGCGGCAATAGCAGTATAGTCATCATTTGCAAGCTCGATATTCTTCTCTGCCTCAAGATCGTCATCGTCTTCTCTTCCCGGAGTCTTCAGATCAAATTTCTTGATGGCAAAAAGGAATACAACATAGAATACGATAAATGCTGCAATTCCAAGAGGAAGGATGAGCAATGTCTTCTGTGCTGCCGGAAGTGAGGATGAGAAAAGTAAATCCATCGCACCGGCGGAGAAGCTGAAGCCTGCACGGAAGCCAAGAGCAACTGTGATCATGGTAAAGATACCGTAAAGTAATGCATAGATCACATAGAGGCCAGGAGCAAGGAACATAAATCCAAACTCGAACGGCTCAGTTACACCACAGATAAATGCACAGATCGCTGCGGATGCAACAAGACCGATGGCAACTTTTTT
>ENA-OQJM01000242-OQJM01000242.1-human-gut-metagenome-genome-assembly--contig:-NODE-242-length-14271-cov-3.062429_pt1 | contig 14271 bp, 13 predicted proteins | sample MGYA00242607_ERZ504773 | MGnify/ENA primary metagenome ERZ504773 (study PRJEB26092, sample SAMD00036355) | human gut metagenome | host: Homo sapiens | study: EMG produced TPA metagenomics assembly of... | reverse complement strand
ATTTATACCCAAATTACGGATTATTGCTTTTTTTAGCAGGTAGAATTATCCCCGACAAATGAAAACTCCCATAATCGTTTGAATTACGGGAGTATAAAAGAGATTTTTAAGTATATCTGTCATGCCGGGCACTCGATATCATAGAGCCGTTGCACCTCTTCCGGAGCGTGTAGGTCGAGAATCGTATTGTATCCCGTATTCATGGAAGCGATTGCGGTCATATCCTCCGGTGTCAGCATGAAATCCTCGATGTTGAAATTCTCTTCCATCCGCTGGCGATGTACCGATTTGGGAATGGCGACAATTCCGTGCTGCAAGTGCCAGCGTAGTACGACCTGTGCTGCCGATTTATTGTATTTGCGACCGATGCCGGTCAGAATATCGTCCGTGAACAATCCGTTCCGTCCTTCGGCCAAAGGTCCCCATGCCTCCGCTTGTACACCGAGTTCCTGCATAATTCGTATCGCTTCGGTTTGCGGAGTATAAGGATGCGCCTCTATTTGATTTACCGCCGGAATAACTCTGGTATTATGGCATAAATCCAACAATCTGTCCGGTTCGAAATTGCACACTCCGATAGCCCGTACACGTCCTTGAGCATAGAGTTCTTCCATAGCCCGCCATGCGCCGTAATAATCACCGAAAGGCATGTGGATGAGATAGAGATCGAGGTAATCCAGCCCCAAACGGGTGAGCGAAGCCTCGAATGCCTGCAATGTCTGTTCGTAACCCATTTCCGAAATCCATGCTTTGGTCGTGATGAACAGTTCTTCACGCGGAATGCCGCTTTTCCGAATAGCCGTACCGACCGCCCGTTCGTTGCCATAGACCGAAGCGGTGTCGATGAGTCGGTAGCCTACGGCAAGCGCATCGGTAACAACTTTTTCGCACTCGGTGGCATCGGGTATCTGAAAGACACCAAAGCCTTGTACCAGCATCTTTACTCTGTTATTCAATTCTTTGAAATCCATATCCTATTGTTACCGGCATAATAATCATTTTTCTTCACTAATAGGTAAATGTGTATCGCAATACTTCTTTCTATATTGCAAAGGAGTCATATTATGATATTGCTGAAACAACTTGTTCAAGTAGCACGGGTCGGTATAGCCCATTCTGTTTGAAATCTCTTTAATGCTCATTTGAGTGCCGACAAGCATGTCTTCCACCGTTTTCAACCTGCTTTTTTGGATGTACTGTTTGAAATCCTCTCCAAAATTCCGTTTAAAGAAACGTCCTGCATAAGTGGGGGAAAGGTGAAATTTTTCAGCCACAATATTCAATTTCAGGAGTTCGGGCTGGTGGATATGCTGCCTGATGTATTTTAGCATATACTGTGCCTTGCTACTGTCCGCATTATCATGCTCCGGGGCCAATGTGGAAAGATTTCTTACAGCAAGCACAATGACACTGTTCACGTAGTAGTTCAGCAGATAGCCCGACATCATTTTCTTTCAGATACCTCCCTGACAATTAACTCAATCAAACTGTGAAGCATTTCCGCATCACTCTGTTGAAACCGGATACAGTATCCGGCTTGTATGTCGAGAGCCCCTTCAGCATTTCTGTTTATATAATCGGTCACATAATTCTCCGTGAACCGGATAAACAAATAACGGCTATGTGAACAAGTCCGAAACAGGTGAACTCTATTGGGGGGTATCAGGCATAAGTCGGCGGCACAATAGTTATGATGTTCTTCCCCGCCATTTACGGAATTGACAACAAAACTTCCGGTACCTTCCAGAATATAAGCCATTTCGAAAAAAGAATGCTGGTGCTCTCCAATCGGAAATGTATCGTGCTCCCTTAAAAGTATTTCAACCGGCTGATATAGATTTTCTTTCCACATAGCTTATTTTTCCATGTTTATGGTACAAAAATACAATAATCTTCATTTCCATGACATTTAACTTTGCACAAAAAAACAGAAACATGAGAATATTAAAATTTATAGTAACATTTATTTTACTTATGGGAAGTGTATCTAATAGTTTAGCACAAGTATCTTCAGGAAGGCTGAAAGATAAAGTTGCAATTGTAACGGGAGCTGCATCCGGCAATGGAAAGGCAATAGCTGTCTTATTCGCCAATGAGGGAGCAAAAGTTATTCCGGCAGACATCAACGGTATAGAAGTAAGGAAGATTGCAGACACGTTGAAACAAAACCAATCGGACGTTACACCGGTTGAAGTGGATGTAACCAGAGAAGATGATGTACAGCGGATGATAAACTCGGCTTTAGGGCGATTTGGACGGATTGATATTCTGGTAAACAATGCCGGAGTTTTTGATGAACTTCTTCCGGCAGGCGAGGTCAGCGATGAGATTTGGGACAGAGTGATTTCTACAAATCTTACAGCGCCGATGCGTGGAATCCGTGCCGTTATTCCTGTATTTGAAAAACAAGGAGGAGGAGTCATTGTGAATACAGCTTCCATTGCCGGCTTTACGGGAGCAAGGGGTGGAGGGGCAGCCTACGTAGCCTCCAAGCATGGCCTGATAGGACTGACAAAAAATGTGGCATTTAATTATAAGGACAAGAATATCCGTTGTAATGCGGTGGCACCGGGCAGAGTCGAGACAAACCTGCGGGTAAACAGTGAGAACTTAATCGGATCAAAAACGGCTCATGACAAATCCATTGATAATTGGAGAGACATTGAGACCAAAGTTTCGGAAGGTTATATCACTAATATGCGGAAATGCACTCCTGATGAGATAGCCAAAGTTGTACTTTTTCTGGCATCTGACGAGGCCTCTTTTGTCAACGGTTCCATATTTGTAGCAGACGGAGGTTGGACTTCTTATTAAAGACATAACAATAGCAATATGGAAAAGATTTGTTGGAAAGGACATGCCGCCATGTTCGGGGGCAAATGCCATGTGGGGGGCTGATGTCTCCCATATCCAAATTTATCATGTTGGGAGGAGCTGTTACGCCTCTTGTCGTAACTGATTTACGTATCGGGGGTGCGATGGTTCTCTTCTGGATAGCTTCTTTTTTTCAAAAACCGGAACATGTCAGCCATAAGGACTTGGCAAGCCTGTTTGTTGCCGCCCTTTTAGGTATTGTATTCAATCAAGGTTGTTTCATATTCGGTGTCAGTCTAAGCTCACCCGGTGATGCCTCCATTATTACTACCAGTATGCCTCTATGGGCTATGGTACTGGCTGCATTGATACTGAAAGAGCCCATTACCGGAAAGAAAGTGTTGGGCATTGCGGCCGGAGCGAGCGGTGCGTTGTTACTGATACTTGGAAACGGGCAAAACGGGCAAGGAACATCGGCAACAACCGCAGGCGGCACAATGATATGGGGCGATTTGCTGGTGTTGCTGGCGCAGTTCTGCTATGCCCTTTACATCGTATTGTATAAGGATTTCGTGAACAAATATTCGCTGGTGACCATTATGAAGTGGATGTTCACCTACTCGTTCATATGCATCCTGCCATTTTCTGCCAACAGCCTGATGCGCACGGACTGGAGCAGCCTGCATCTTCCCGAACTGGGTGGCTTGTCCTTTATTGTCGTGGGAGCTACCTTCATCAGCTACATGCTGATTGTGGTCGGACAGAAGAATCTCCGTCCCACCGTGGCGGGCATGTACAACTATATCCAACCACTTGTTGCCTGCATTGTTGCCGTTTGTTGGGGTATGGACTCTTTCAATTTCATCAAGGGCATGGCTGTTATCTTCATTTTCGGCGGTGTCTATCTGGTTACTTCGAGCCGGAGCAGGAAGGAACTGGAATCCTATAAGACAAATGGCAGCGAGAAAATCTGAAAGTATTCTTATTAAACGTTGTCACAATAAGTAGATATGCATAATGCCGGATTTGAAGATATTCCTTTCAAATTTCACTATTCCGGAAATTATAATGTAATCATAAACGATGCCCCCAAGGTGAGCATATTCATATATTCACCGCTATTCCTACTATGTGACGGAAGCAAATTGTAGTCGAGGAAGAAACGGATGCCGTAATGCTCTTTTGCCTTGAACGTCAATGAGACCCCGCTTCCCAAAGAAAAGCCGCCTCTTGCGGAAATCATACGGTCTGCCAGTTTCAGTTGGGGATAATGCACATAGCCGCCCAACAGCCAGCGCGACGACAACGGATAGGAGAAGTAGCTTCCTCCGCTAACCGATACCGCATCGAAAGTATTATTCTCCGCCCGGTCTTTATTGACTATTATAGAGGTATTGGAAACAGCAAACCGTCCCCCGGCACCAATATACGGATTGAAGAAATAGGCACCCTCCACACCTGCCGTGCTGCCTGACGAGGTGCTGAACTCCGTTTGCTCATCGATGTCATAACCGCTCAGAGGTATGTTCAAACCGAAGTACAGACTCACGAAGGAAGGCTTGTCCAACCGTTCGAACACGTTTTCATTGGCAAAGCGGGTAATTCCCTTTTCCTTAAATATCAGGTCGGCAAGGTAATAACCAATTTCTGTCGAGAGTATTCCTATGCCCGCGCCGGTCAGCACGTCACTCAGCCAATGCTTGTTATTTGCCATCCGCATAAGGCCGGTTACGGTGGCCATGCTGTATGTCCCGACACCGATCCACGGACTTTTATGTCCGTACTCCTTATTGAACATGGTAGCGGTCATAAATGCCGTGGCAGTATGTCCGGAAGGAAAAGAATGGCGGTTGGAACCATCCGGACGCTCTACGTTGGTCGTGCGTTTCAACGTGTTCACCACACTTCCCATAAGGATGGCGGAAAAAGCGTCGGAGACAATCATCCTGCCCCATGAACTGCGGCTTTGCACACCGGCGACTTTCATACCGAGCATTATCGCGGCAGGGGCATACTGCATATAGTCGTCCGCATGGCGGTCGAACCGGGGCATATAATCGTTGCGCAGACTCCGGAAATGGTCGTCCTCACTTTTTACAATCAGGCCTCCGACAACCAGCGGAACGCCGATGTATGTCATCTGATAGAAATGGGAAGACGAGAACCGGTCAAGTCTTCCGCTGAAATTGCTTGTTGCGGAGATACGTAAACTGTCCTTTCTCTCGGCAATCAGGCTGTCTGCCGAAGTCCGGGCCGACAAAAGGGTAAAGCTGTAAATGCCAACGATACATAGTACTATCTTTTTCATGCTGCCATAATCTTTTTGAATTACGGCAGCAAAGATATCAGGCGATTTTGGGGAAAGTTTGAAGATTTACCGGAATATCACCACAAACTGATGTTTTCCATCAGCATAGGCGTATAAAATCTTCCAGCCGTGATAATCGCATACTGCCTTGACAATGGAAAGCCCGAGACCGTTGCCCGTCGTCTTTTCCGAAGGACGATAGAAACGGTTGAATATCTGGTCTGCATCCAGTGCCGCGTCATCGGACGTATTGGATACCATCAGCCGGTTGTCCGACAAGAATACGGTTATCTCCCCACTCGTCTTATTGTGGCGCACGGCATTCACGACGAGGTTGTTTACCATGCTTTCCAACAGAGAACGGTTGGCCTTTATCGGCAAGGAAGCCGTTGAAAAGTTTTGCTTCAAGATCAATCCTCCGGAGAGACTTTCGAGATAGGGCTGAAGGTCTTTTATCACCGTTATGACATCGACGGACTCCGTACGGCTGAACTGGTTGTTCTCCATCTTGGCCAACAGAAGCAGGTTTCGGTTCAAACGCGACAAACGGCTGTTCATTTGGTATAAATCCTGTATGATGGCGGCTTGCCGTTCGGTTAGCTCCGGCTGTTGGAGCAACAGGTCGAGCTTGCTTTGGAATACAGCCAATGGCGTTTGTAGCTCATGTGAGGCATTTTCCGTAAACTCTTTCTGTAACCGGTAGCTGTGAAGACTGTCTGTCATCAACCTTTGCAGGGCGATATTTAGTCTTACAAATTCTTTGGTGTCACTTTCCGCTAATTGTGGACATACTCCGTTTTCCAGCTTGAAATGTTCTATCGCCTCCAGTGTTTTATCAAACGGTTGCCATAACCGGCCGGAGATAAAACGCATCGTCAGCACGATAGCCACGCCCAATACCGTAACGATAAGTGCAAACTGTATCATGATACCATGCAGGATATCCTCTTCAAGGTCGAGGGCCGGAACCGGTTTCCCTTGCTGTACGGCTTCGATAATATCTATTATGTCCTCGGCATAGAAACTCTTGGTCAGCCAATAAAACAGAGGGGTTGCCAGCAGCAGGAGTATTGCCACGCAAACGATGAACTGCGTGAGCGATTTGTACATCAGGCTCTTCTTTTTCATAGTTCCGTCCATTTATATCCCGTTCCATACACATTCTTAATGCAATCTTTACATCCCGCAGCGGCAAGTTTCGCTTTCAGGTTCTTGATGTGGGTATAGACAAAATCGTGATTGTCCATCATGTCCGCCATTTCGCCACTAAGATGTTCAGCCATGGCGCTCTTCGATATGACACGGTCTTTATTTCCAATAAAAACAATAGCAGTTCGTATTCCGACTTGGTAAGTTCTATCGGCGTTTCATTCACTACAGCCGACTTGTTCAACAAATCAATCCGTACTCCATTGCTCTCCAAGATATTGTTTGCCGCGAACTCCTTACGGCGGATAATGGCATAGATGCGCATACTGAGTTCGGGCAGGTGAAAAGGTTTGGCAAGGTAGTCATCCGCACCTATCTCCAATCCTTTCACTTTATCACCCAGCGAGTCTTTGGCCGATACGATAATCACACCTACCGGGTTACGTTGCTTCCGGATGTCACGCAGGATGTCGAGACCGTTGCCACCGGGCAGCATCAGGTCGAGCAACACGCAATCGTACTCATACAGGTTTACCTTCATCTTGGCATCGTCATAGGTGAAAGCCTGTTCGCACAGATATTTTTCACTACTGAGGTAGGCTACGATGCTATCCGAAAGACTTCGTTCGTCTTCTATGATCAATATCTTCATACTTTTCTACTTTATTAACATTACAATACTGCCACCCGTAATGAGCAATGCCCCGATGATAACCCGCAGACTGGCCGGCTCTTTCAGAAACAGAAAGGAAAGGCAGATGGTAATCACCACGCTCAATTTATCTATCGGTGCCACACGCGACACATCCCCCACCTGCAATGCCTTGAAGTAGAACAGCCACGAGAGACCTGTGGCAGCACCGGACAGAATAAGGAATATCCATGTATGTCCGCTGATGCCTTTCACCCCAGCAGTATGGTTTCCGGCAAGAACGATTCCCCAAGTGATAAACAAGATGACTGACGTGCGGATAGCCCGATTTTAGCAAACACAGCCGTCAGTGCGGCAAAGAGGGCCGAAAGTAAAGCATAATATTTCCACATAAATTTCTATTTATCGCAAAATTAGTGATTTACTGTTATTTCATTTACTCTTTTTATAAATTAATAGCATGATACTGGGCAATACTAACAGCAGCAAGGGCAAGCCGACAATAAATCCGCCGATGACAGCTACCGCCAACGGTTGTTGCATCTGTGCGCCGAGGCCGATACCGAGTGCCAATGGCATCAGGGCAAGTACGGCGCCGATAGCCGTCATCAGTTTGGGACGGATGCGCAGGGCGATGGCGTAATCTACAGCTTCGGATACATCGCCACCCGTGCGGCGGTTCATTCGATATTGCCATACGGTGAAGATAGCATTCTCCGCAATGATGCCCACCACCATGATGATGCCTGTGTAGCTGCTTACATTGAGTGGAACGCCCGTCAACCACAAAGCCAGCAGACAGCCGCAGATACCCAGCACGGAGATAAACAGTACGGTAAGCGAGATGCGCCATTCGCGGAAAAGGAACATCAATACGGCGAACACCAGCAACACGGCGAGCGAGAGAATCATCATCAGTTCACGGAACGACTGTTGCTGTTCGGAATAGGCCCCTCCATAGGAGATGCTGTAGCCTGCCGGAAGATGAAGCTGCGCATCGAGAGACGTTTGCAAGTCTGCTATCGCACTGCCCAAATCCCGGTTCTCCAAGCGGGCGGTCAGGGTGATGTTACTCTTCAGGTCTTCACGTCTCTGCTCTATCTCCCCCGGAATGACACGAACGTCGCAGAAGAAGCCGAGCGGACGGGTGCTGCCATCGGGCAGGAATATGGGCTGCTGTTCCAGCCATTCGGGAGAGTTGTCTTCGAAGTCCGTGAAACGGAGCAGGATGCGGCGCATCTGCTCGCCTTCCTGAACGGAACCTATTTGCAGTCCGCCCGTCATGACTGCCTGTGCCGGGTTAGGCTCTATCATATTGGCAGGCTGACAAAGGGGAACACCGCCCGTATGTGCCGTGAGCTGTTCCTGAAAATCGATCAGCGAAATGCCGAATTGCGAAAGGCGTTCCTGATTCGGGGTGAAGACCAGTGAGGCTCCGGCGGGTATCAGTCCGTTGTCAATGTCCACAATGCCCGGTACGGCTTCCATGACCTTCTCCACCTGTGCTGCTATCTTCTGCAAGGTTTCGTAATCGTTTCCGAATATCTTCACTTCGACGGGTTGCGCGGTACTCATCAAGTCGCCCAAAAGGTCGGCAATCCGTTGCCCGAAGCCGATGGTCATCAACGGAACGGCTTGCAATATTTCCCGGCGCAAGTCGCTGATGACTTCGGGGGTACTCGTTTTCCGGTCTGTTTTCAGCTGAATCAGATAGTCGCCGAAATTGCTCGGTCGTGTCTTGAAGGACATGCCGAGCGCCGTACGGCGCGAGTAAGTCTCCACATCGGGATGTGCCATGATGATACGTTCCATCTGCCGGCAGAGGCGGTCGGTCTCCTCGATGTCCGTTCCTGCGGGAGAATGGTAGTCGAGCACGATGGTTCCTTCATCCAAATCGGGCAGAAAGCCCGAAGAGAGCTGGGAAGAAGCATACCAGCCGCCCAAACCTAAAAGCAGGACGAACCCGGCGGCAACCAGCGGTTTGCGATAGACGACGGTCAGGAAATGAACTTTCCGGATGGAGTTCTCCTCAAGCGTTTTCACGTCCAGGTCTTTCGGGCGCAGTTGTTTCTTATAGCCGATGACGAGGTGCAGCACAGGAAGCAGCAACCATGTGACGAGGAACGAGGCGACAAGCGTAAGCTGCATCGTGTCGGACAGTTCCTTGAAAAAGCTGCCTGCCAGCCCGCTCATCAGCCGGAACGGGAAGTGGATGACAATTGTCGAAAGGGAGGAAGCCACCATGGCGGGAAAAAGATTACGGATGGCATGGCGCACGACAGTGAAGCGGTCCATGCCGGGACGTTCTTCGTGCTCCCGGTAAATCTGTTCGATAACGACAATGGCATCATCGATAATCAATCCCACCGAAGCGGCCATCGCACCGAGCGACATGACATTGATGGTGATTCCTGCCAGATAACAGAGCAGGATGCTGAAAGCCACCGTAACGGGGATGGTCAGCATCACCACCAGACTCGACCGCCAGGAGCGAAGAAACAGCACCATCACGATGATGGCGAGGAACAATCCCTCGTAGATGGTTTTCAGTACGCTGTGGATGCTGTCGCCTACGAAGGCACTCTGATTGTAATAGGGCTTGAGTTCATAGCCTGCCGGAAGCTGCTGCCTTATCTCGTCCGCCTTGCTTTCCACCTGCTTCGCGAAATCGATCAGATTCACGCCCGGTTGCTTCACCAGATCGACAAGTACGGCATCATTGCCATCAGCATTGATTTTCAGAAACTCCTGCTGTTCCTGTATCTCGACAGTCGCTATATCGCCCAGACGGACAATGCGCTTGCCGTCGTTGCGGACAATCACATTCCGCAATTCTTCCATGTCGTTGATACGTGTATCGGTCAGCGTCAGGTACAAGCGGTTATAGTCCGCCACGTTGCCGTTTCCCAATACATAATTCGTCTGTGCGAAAGCGGTCTTTATCTGTGCTGGAGTAATGCCGAGCGCCGTCATCTTCGCGGCATCGGGCTTCACGACGAACTCCTTCGCCTTGCCGCCGCGTACCACTACATTGCTGATACCATCTACTTGCGAGAACATGGGACGTACCACGAGGTTGCCCACATCGCGCAGGACAATGCGGCTGTGTGTCTTGCTCTCCAGCGTGAATCCATAGACCGGGAACAACGACTGGTTCATCGCCTCGGTGGAGATGACCGTACCGTCGGGCAGAAATCCCTTTATCTCATTGATACGGCTCTCCAGCTGGGTCTTCAAAGCATAGATATCCAGTCCCCACTTGAAGTAAACGTCTATCACGCAACTGCCCCGGCTGGTGCTGCTCTTGACGACCGTCGTACCCTGCACTTTCTTCACCGCGCTTTCCAAGGGTTTGGTGACGGTAATCATCATACGGTCTACGGGCTGCTGTCCGGCATCGGCTATCACCGTGATGCGGGGGAACAACACTTCGGGAAACAGGTTGGTCTGCATCTGCGTGTAGCACCACGCTCCGGCAAGCAGCAGAAGCAGCCCTACGAACAGGATAGGGCGGCTGTATAGCTGATGAAGGCTTCTTTTCTGTATCGTGTTCATAAGGCGGCCTCCTCTTTTGTAACGACAACTTTCGCCCCGTCCTCCAGACCGTATCCACCCGTGAGGATAATGCGGTCTTGCGGTGACAAGGCATCTGATTTGATTTCGATTTCTGAAGCGTTGCTGTTGCCTACCTCAATGGGTACTCTGACTGCCGTACCATTATCTGCCAATTTCATCACCCAATGCTTCGTGAGCGTTTCATCACTTTGCACGGCGCTTTTGGGAAGTATCAAGCCTTTAGAAGAGGAATCGTTTTCTGTAAATACAGCTTTGACATTCATGCCTTCCGGCAGGAAAGGCGCTTTTGCCCGTGCAATTACCCGCTCCGATTGCGATACCATGTTCATTGTTACCAACGGGGCGTGGACGGTTGCCGTCAGCCGGGTTCCATCGGGCAGTTCCAGCATACATTTGATTCCGCTGTGCGCATACCGTTGCTGTTCGTAAGGGACATTAATTTCGAATACAAGGCTTCCGGCTTCGGCAACGGAGCAAAGCACAGTGCCTTCGGTGACATAACTTCCCGCCTGCTGCTGCACATCGAGAACAATACCGTCGCGTTCTACCTTTATGGGAATGACTGCATGGTTGCCATTTCCCAAAGCGTGCTGTTCTTTACTCTCTATACGGTAAAGTACATCTCCGGCTTTCACCCTTGAACCGGGCTGTACAAGAACTTCCGTGATGAACGCCGGAATCGGGGCGCTGACCACCGACTTGTTCTGGTACATCGTAGTGGCTGATAATATGATTTCCTTCTCGATTTTGCCGAAAGCCGTATGAGTCAGCGTGACTGCCGTTCCGGGCTTCTCTTCCTGCATGTTTCCGTTAGATGTGCCTCTTTGCCCGCATCCGCCAAAGCTTACTATAAGCAATAATAAAACGATCTGATATTTCATGACTGTAATGATTTGATATTACCAATTCCAATAATTATAGGCGGCTATGACAAGCTGCTTGTTCGTGCGCAGCAGCAGGCGGTCTTTCTCCGTCTGAATCTTGCTGCGCAGCACGGTGATATAGTCCAGTACGGATACTTGCCCGGCATCCATTTCCCTGCCGTAATCGGACAGTACGGATTCGTACTGCGCAAGCTGGTTATCCAAGACCTTTTCCCTTTCATCATATCTGCCCAGCTCGGAGAGACATTGTTTGATTCTCATGTTCCGTTGATATTCGGAGTTCTCCCTGTAAGTCCGTATGGTGTTCTGTTGCCACCCAGCCTGACGTTCCTTCAGGCGCTTCTGCCTGCCGTCGAAAATGGTCCACGAGAATGTCACCCCTGCACTCAACCCGAAATGGCGATACCAGCCGGAAAAGTCACCGACTTGAAGACCGCCGTTTACGAACAGGTCGAGCTTGGGCTTGTATTGAAGGTTGAAGGAGCGAAGGGCGACTGCTGTATTCAGGCTGTCTAACCGGTATTGCTCGGTAAAAAGACTCGATTTCCCGTCGCTGCGCAACCGAACGGGCTGGCTTATATCCGACAATGCCACATCGGTCGTTTCATCGATGCCGCAGAGCAGATTCAGATCCATCAGATGGGTATGGTAATCCTGACGGGCGGCGGTATGCAATTCGGCATTAGCCTCTTGTTCAATCATCAGCAGGTTCAAATCCGACTGTTTAGATAGCCCGTTTGCGACTAACTTTCGAACGATTTCTATTCGGTGTTCGATGACCGTCCCGACAGAATCCGTAAAGTCTATCTGCGCCTTGTCAAGCAGGCAGAGCAGGTATTGCTCCGTTACGGAACGTTCCAGTTGGTGCTCTTCCATGCGGACACGGTTATTCGCCATATCCGTGTTAATCTTTGCCTGCTCTTGCGCTATCTTGTAGGAACTCCTACCCAAAAGGGGCTGCGTCCAAGTCGCTCCGGCATGGAAAGATCCACTGCTCTCTCCCAAATCGTAACCGTAGTAATCCGTAGCCGACCGCGCATTCCATTTGAAGGCGGTTCGTCCACCGTCCTTCGAGATAATCGGCACGAACAGATAGTCGCCGTTCAGCTCCAAACGGGAGTGTGTGTACATGGCTTTCAGCCGTTTAAGTTCCGCTTGTTCTATCTCCGTCTGATTCCGGTAATCCGTTATCAGCGGACTGTTCTCTTTGGCTGTTTCTATATAGTAATACAGAGAACATTCTTGTATCTTCTGCCCATACGAATACAGCCAAACTAAACTAAATGTAAGGGATAATAATAATCGGTTCATATTCTACTTTTAAGTTTTCGGCAAAAGTAGAACAGAACTTTGAAGAAATTTGGGAGAAAATGAAATTCAATGATATTCATATCTATATATTCGTTGCTTAGGCACTTATATCTCATACCGTATCCTTTCCGTAAAGAATGGAAAAATCACCATATTTTCACTACACTGCCAATGATTTTATAGAAAATCAATGCCTTTCGCAATTTAGATTAGACTTGTTACGATGAAAAATATAAAGGGTACTGTAATTGAGTGTCTAATAAAAGAAATTAAGCTATTAGAAGAAAGCAACTAATGGCCTTTTTAAAAAGGATTATATATATTGAATCTCTATTCTTTATAAGTTTCTCTCTAAATAATTGGTGTATACTTTTAAATAAGTATTTAGGTAAATAAAAAATAAATGAGAATCATATTGCTTTCAATGATTTTTTGTACATTTGCGTTTAAGTTTAGGCGTTCTTTATACTTAATGCAAAATATGACTAATACGAGCAATTTGCTCGTTTCTAAATCGTTACCTATTGTAGAATATATGTTTTATAATCCATTGAATTTCAATCAGGAAATAGATTTTGAATATCTTGCAACGTGAGTCGTCAACCGTTTCTGTATTCCGCAAATATCGGCTATTTCCTTTAGGCAAGCATTCATCTTTTGGTTGCTCAGCACAGGCAGGAGCACATTTTTTGCTACGCAATCCGGTTGGTTAGAATACTTGTCTATCAGCTTGGGGGCAGGGGATATGACGGAGATGTTACACATCTGTTTATTTTTTGGCGGGCATTCCGAATCCACAGATTATCCTCATTATCCCTTACAAGATGCTCCTTGCTAAGTTGCTGGACATCCGCAAAAGCCATGCCGGTCAGGCAGCAGAAAGCAAAGACATCCCGTACCTGCTCCAGCTGTTTGATATCGAAATCCTTATCCATCAGCCTGTCGAGTTCCTCTTTTGGAGAGAAATTCCACGTTAACTTCATCAATCCTGAAATGGATACCATAGAACGGGGCCTTTTTTATCCATTCGTTAGCCCATGCGATACGTATCACTTTTTTCAGGTTCTTCAGGTGTTTCAACGCGGAATTGTTCTGACACCCTATGGAAGTTTTCAGCCAATACTCGAAATCACGGATGAACTGCCCGTCCAGTTCATTCAGGAAGAAATCATCCTTATGATAACGGAAATGGATAAACTCTCTCAGCCTGTTTATGGAGGTTTTAAATTTTGTTACAGTTGATTCGGCATATTCCTTGCCGATTAGGGCATGGCACTTTTTATTATGGTCCGCATAGACTTCCAGAAGGGTATATTGTACCTTGTCCCTTCCATAATATCTGTCACGGATAATGTCTGCCGTAACAACCTTGTTATCTATCTCCAGTTCCCGGTGTATCTGCAATACCTTGGCACGGACTGAATTTATGTAGTGGTTAAGTTCCTGCGAGCTGCGGTCTTTTCCTTTGGAACATTCTTTTGACTGGTTCCAGAGTTCCACCGGCACACTGCGCTTGATCACAATCTCCGCTTTCCGCTTGTCAACGGTGATACGCATACAGACGGGAGCCTCCCCGT
>ENA-OQJM01000237-OQJM01000237.1-human-gut-metagenome-genome-assembly--contig:-NODE-237-length-14508-cov-2.150129_pt1 | contig 14508 bp, 19 predicted proteins | sample MGYA00242607_ERZ504773 | MGnify/ENA primary metagenome ERZ504773 (study PRJEB26092, sample SAMD00036355) | human gut metagenome | host: Homo sapiens | study: EMG produced TPA metagenomics assembly of... | reverse complement strand
AGAAAATGAAGGACGAGGAATTGACAATTTTTCCGCCGCAGAAATATCGGCTTTGTATTTCAGAATTACAATCTGCTTCCTGTTCTCAATGTTTATGAGAATATTGTGTACCCTATTGAGATCGACGGTGGCAAGACCGATACAAGATTTGTAAAAGAGATTATCCATACTCTTGGCTTAGAACAAAAGCTTAAAAATATGCCGAATAATCTTTCAGGCGGTCAGCAACAGAGGGTTGCGATTGCCCGTGCCCTTGCGACAAAGCCTGCCATTATCCTTGCGGATGTAAACTGAACCCCATGTGCTTACTGTACATAGCGTATATACAGTAGGATTGCATGACAATATAGGTACATGATACACAAGTAATGAGAAAAAATGTGTATGCAGTAGGAAGAAAGTATTGATATCTGGTATGAGGAAAGACATCCTTGTAGCAGGTTTTTTATTGTCAATAATAGACAGGTTTACAAGTAATATTTTGTTGGTATGTGTGAATAGCTTTTTGTGGAGGATAGGGTAGTGTTGTAGTCGAAAAAGGAAGGAGAAATGTAAAATGAGTAAAGATGAATAATCCGGCTTCCGTGTCCATGCTGTCCGGACTCAGGAAACCGCAAATCCGTTTTTAAGGAAACCGCCATTCCGGTGGTGGAAACCTTTATCATAAATTCTTAGAATGTAACTATGCACCCCGTGGTGCAAATATATTCTAGGAGGTCTTGACTATGACCAAATATCGAGAGATTCTTAGGCTCAAAAAGCTTGAATCTCAGTCAACAAAACATTGCCGACAGTTGCAATGTCTCAAAAAAAGCAGTCAATCGTGTGTTAAAGCGTGCTGCTGAATTAGGTATATCCTGGCCGCTTGAGGAAAACGACACCGATGCTGTTCTTGCAGAAAAGTTCTTCCCTTCTGCAAAACAAGTCACATCCCACAAGCGTATGCCTGACTACGACTACATCCGTAAGGAGCTGCTCCGTAACGGCGTAAGCAAAAAGCTCCTTTGGACGGAATACATGGAGGATTGCCGTGCCAATGGCGATGAACCACTCATGTATTCACAATTCTGCTACCACATCCAACAGGATGAGCAGAAACATCGTGCTACCATGCATATCAACCGTAAACCCAGTGAACAGGTTGAAGTTGATTGGGCAGGTGATCCTGCAACAATCATTGATCCGGATACCGGCGAAATCATCAAGGCATATATATTTGTTGGTGTAATGACTTACAGCCAGTATGCATACGTGGAAGCATTTCTGGACATGAAGCAGAAATCATGGATTAATGCACATGTCCATATGTACGAGTACTTTGGCGGTGTTGCCAAGATTCTTGTACCGGATAACTGCAAAACGGCAGTTGTTCACAATGGAGGATGGAAAGACCAGCAGATCAATGAAACCTATCAGGAACTAGCTGAACACTATGGCACAGCTATTATTCCGTCTCGTGTTCAGAGCTCCCAAGGATAAGCCGAATGCTGAGGGAACAGTAGGAAATATCTCTACTTGGATTACAGCAGCACTTCGGAATGAACAGTTCTTCTCTCTTGCAGAATTAAATCGCGCAATCAGAGACAAGCTCGAACTGTTCAACCAAAGGCTCTTTCAGAAGAAAGAGGGCAGTCGGCGAAGCTTATTTCTTGAGGAAGAAAAACCATTGCTGGCACCATTACCTGCTACCCGTTTTGAACTGAGTGACTGGAAAACAGCCACCGTCCAATTTAATTATCACATATCTGTGGACGGAATGCTATACTCAGTTCCTTATGAATACATCAAAAAGAAAGTTGATGTAAAGGTAACAGATACCACTATTGAAATTTTCTACAACCATAACCGCATTGCTTCCCACCGTCGTCTGAAAGGACGCCCTGGGCAGTACAGCACGGTCACGGAACATATGCCGGAAGACCACCAGAAATATCTGGAATGGAACGGCGACCGGTTCCGCAAATGGGCTGAGCGGATTGGCATAAATACGTACACTGTGGTCAATGCAATACTGACCTCCAAACGTGTGGAACAACAGACCTACCGAAGTTGTATGGGACTTCTGAAGCTTGCTGAGAAATACTCAGATACATTACTTGAAGCAGCCTGTAAAAAGGCTTTATCCTATACATCCTCACCCAGTTACAAGAGTATTAAAAACATCCTTGTAACTGGTTCTGTAAAACTGGAATCAGAAGCTACTGAATCCAAGACCACACATAAAGCACACGGCATCACAAGAGGTGCCGATTACTATCGGAGGTAAACACATATGACAAATCAGAGTACAATAGATAAATTAATTGAAATGCGCCTGACAGCTATGGCAGATGCATTCCGTAACCAGCTGGATGATCCAAAATGCAGGGAGATTCCATTTGAGGATCAATTCGGTATGCTGGTGGATATCGAATACAGCAGTCGGAAAAATAATCGTCTCAAAAGGCTGATTAAGAATGCTGGATTCGACCAGCCGGAAGCAAATATCATGGATATTAACTACACTTCCGGACGCAAGCTGAACAAGGAACTGATTCGTAGACTTGCAACTTGCGAATATATATCTGCACACCGGAATCTTTTTATTACCGGTGCTACAGGCTGTGGTAAAACTTACATGGCCTGTGCCTTTGGCATGGAGGCTTGTAAGCAGTATTTCAATACCAAGTATGTCCGCCTTCCTGATCTGCTTATTGACTTGGAGATTGCACGGACAGATGGCAACTACAAAAAAGTAATGGCTAAGTATGCCAATCCTGTTGTCCTGATTTTGGATGAATGGCTTCTATTGAAACCAACGGATTCAGAACAAAGGGATATCTTCGAACTGCTCCACCGGAGACGCAAGAAATCTTCGACGATTTTCTGCTCCCAGTATGAATTTGAGGAATGGTATGATCAGCTCGGCGGTGATGACAGTCCTCTGGCAGATGCAATCATTGACCGCATTGCCCATGACAGTTATCGTATCAACATCACAAGCATTGATGCCGAACATGACATCTCAATGCGTGAGGTCTATGGTTTAGACAAAACATTGCGCGAGTAAACTCGCATAAGCGGTTTCCGCAAGCCCGGACAGACGGTTTCCCGTCTGCCGGATTTGCGGTGTTACCGCACAGGAATATTCATAAAGAACTTACAACAGAACAGAAGCTTATGCAGGCAACACAGTATGGACTATTGATTTATGCAGGACAACGGAAAATCCATGATGAGGATGAACGATTAAAGCTGGAAAAGATTGCAAACGAAATAGGAGAGTATTGGGGACTGGAAGAACCTGTAGCAGGTTATCCGGAACTTTTTGAGGAGATTACACTCCAGGGGCTTTGCAGATATGCTAGCGAAATGCAATATACGCATGGAGAAACAGAGCGGGAACGAATCAAAGAAGTATTGGATTTGGTGTATGAGATGAAGAAGCATTGGTCTGAATAAAGGCAACCGAATTAGACAGGAAGGGAGAAACCTCAAGGATTATTTTAGAACGTTAAGAAAGTGAAAGAACCATGGAATAATTTCAAAAGTTAAAAAGCAAATTAAAGAAAAGCCACAGCCTCATACAATGGAAGCTATGACTTTTCTTCTTTTCCCTCGATGAGATACTCATAGGAAACATGAAAGATCTCAGTAAGCGCTTTTAATTCTACATCTGTGACATAACGCTTATTGGTCTCAATTCTAGTAATCACATTTTTATCCATATCATACCCATTCAGCTGAAGCTGGTAGGCTAAGAGGCGCTGTGACATATTATGCTGGCGGCGGAGTTCAATGAGCCTTTGGCTGATCAGATTTTTCTCCCCGGTGGATGTTTCGGTTTTGGCATATCTCTAATTCCTCCTGCAAATAGTGTTGACAGGTTTGTCTCACTTTTTGCACTTTTTCTATTGATTTTACACGGGATTAGGAATACAATCGGTTGTAAAAGTGAGACAAAAAATATACCAAAATAGAACGATTGGATTGGTTGGAGAAAAACGGAGAGAATAAGAAAGAGCGATATAACAAGAGAAATTTAAGAAGTGGTTGCTTTTCCGGTTTAGAGAAGCCCGGAAAAGAATGCGTTGATATCGGTGTGGAAGATTTTAGCAAGGGCAACAAGTTCCGATACCTTGATGTTCATACGGTTGGTTTCCAGCTTGGCATAAGTGCTTTTGGACATAGAAATCTACACAGGAGATTCTTTCCTGGTATGTGTGTCGATGGCCGATTGAAGTATTTTTCCGCCAGTGTAAGGATAAACTGGCACTGGACAGCTATCAGATACGCTCTGCACAGGGAATCAAAAGGTACTGGCTGCTTATGTCACTGGCACATTTCATGTGTGCAGTGGGTACTGGTAGGTTCTGTTCGTTTGAAACTGGATATCACGAAATCTGTGATACCATTCAGCTGGAAAAGTATCGTTATCTTTTTCAATGCGCAAAGGAAAGCAATGATTTTGATTCATTTATGAAATTCGCAGTGTAGTTTTGTGCAATTTTTCAAATTTGCTCATTTATAGTATATTATTTACGTATAGTTGTATTTCCTCAAAATGCGAAAAACCATCCTTTTTATATTGTGGCACTATACAAAACAACTCTAATATTTCTTTTTGCTGTTTTTATTGATATTTTCAATCCTCTTTTGGTCTTTTCCTGTTCCCAATCCCACTTCGCTACATTCAGATAATTCACTCAAAGACCCGCTATCACTTCTCTTTTATCCTCATTTTGTGAATATACTGTACCTAACATGTTAAATGTATTAATCAATATTAAATGTAACGCATTATCCTGTTGTGACGGAGATTTCCATAACAAAAACGGGTCTAAATATAATGGTATATCTTCATCTAAAAATGGAATAGCAAAATCAACTTCTTCCTGTGTAATGGGAACATTATAATAATCAACTAACCGTGGTCTTACTATTGTCATTAAATTTCTCCTTATATTATTTCAAAATGCTTCAACGCATCCTTTATCGCTTCCACTTTTTTTCGCCGTAGGATGCTTTCTCGGCTGTTTCAATTCTTCTACCGCATTAGGAGCATCATACATCGGCAATCCTAAATCTCTCTTTACCTCTGCGATATATGCGGTATGTACCTTGAAGCCGTATTTAGCTTCTATGTACTCCTTTATCATTTTGTAGGTCACTCGTTCTTTGGGCTTATAGCTTTCCGCTCTTTTAGCAATATTATCAAGTGGACTTTCCTCACCATCACCAAACTCAACATTTACGTTGATATGTCCGTCTGGCTTTTTGTGGGAAAGCAGTACTACCGTCTCGACAGTTGTTTCAGTTTCCAAGGGAAGTTCTTTCACTTCCTCACCATCAACAGGCACAGGAAAATTGAATACGATCTTCTTTATCCAGCTTCCGTCTTCCTTTTCTCCGGGAACATCTCAATTCGCTCGATAAAGGCTTTCATAAACTCTTTCTGTTCCGCTTCTGTTGCGGAATGGTAGACTTCATCAAATGCCAGTAACAAGCGATAGATATTGTCACCGGAAATCTTCTCCTGCTGTATGTTGCGGATCTGACTTTGCAATTCGCCAATCTGAACTTCGATTTCCTCTATGGTATCATACTGCTCATCATAGCGGCGCTGCAAGTCTAAAATCTTTCTGTCATAGTGGACATCGTTGATGTCCAAGGTATCCATCTGACGCTCCAAGCGGCTTTTCGTTCCAAAGGCTTGCTTTAGCCGCCCTTGTAGGACAGCAATCTGCCGTTCCATATCTTCTGTATCAACTGCTGTTCCGATTTTCGCCTGAATCGCTTCTACAAACCGTGGATTGTTGACCATAGCGGAGATAACCTTCGCCACAAATTTGTTGATTTCCGTCTGCTCGATATTCAGACGGAAACTGCACTCATGCCCGGTAGGTGTTACCGTATTTTTGCAGTAGTAATAATACCGTGTTTTCTTGTCCTTGCTGTGCGCCTTGGCGATATTGCCGTACATACTCTTTCCGCAGCATGGGCATTTCAAGATACCGGACAGGATGTGGGCGTGATCTGGATTGTTGACCTTTTCCCGCTTAAAGGAATTGATCTTGCGCTTCTCCTGTGCCAGATACCAATCTTCTTCGGAAATAATGGCTTCGTGCTGCCCATCGTAAACAGGGAACTCCGACTGCTCGACCACGTGCATCTCATTTCTTGTACCCTGTTTCTTTTCGGTTCTCCGTCTGCCGTAAGCAATTTTACCCATATAAACGGGATTGTCCAGTACGTCCTGCACAAAGTTCCTTGAAAATCCGGGAATGGTGTTATTCTGCCGCAGCTTCTTGATAAAACCGTTGCGGTTCAGATATTTGGCTACTCCGGCAACGCCCTCGTTGGTATGGATGTAGCGGTCATAAATGACCCGGATCACCTCAACTTCATCCTCTGCAATGACAAGGTTTCCATTTTCCAGTTTGTATCCATATGGAGCGAAACCGCCGTTCCATTTGCCCTCACGAGCCTTTTGCTCACGTCCTGCCATTGTCTGTGTGCGGATATTTTCTCGCTCAATCTCTGCCACCGCAGACAGCACAGAGATCATCAGCTTTCCTGCATCCTTGGAGCTGTCAATGCCATCCTCCACGCAGATCAGATTGACACCGAAATCCTGCATGAGTTGCAAAGAGTTCAGAACATCCGCCGCATTTCTGCCAAATCGGGACAGCTTAAAGACCAGCACATAAGAAACATCATCTTTGCCGTCCTGGATGTCATTCAGCATCCGTTGAAACTCCTGCCGCCCTTGGATGTTCTTGCCGGAAAATCCTTCGTCAGAATACTCCCCGGCAACGATCATATCCTCGTATGCCGCATACTTCCGCAGCTTGTCACGCTGGGCATCCAAGCTGTACCCGTCAACCTGCATGGAGGTGGACACTCTCGTATATAGATAACATTTAAGTTGTTTCTTTTTCAGAATCGCCACCTCCTTCGTTCATTTCTTTTACCACAAGTCCTTCGTTACGGATATAATACTCCAAAAGCCACAGCACATAATCCGGTGCATGGCGTTGTCCAATTCCCACTCGGTCATCGTCCGGTATGGTATATGAACCAACTTGCAAAAGTCCTTCCGGTTTAATCCCGTGCTTTCCCGCTAACTTTATAATTCTGTTTTTACAATCCATCTGCCTATCTCCCTAAAAGCAAAAATACACGTTGCGTACATATTATAGCATATCCGCAACAAGTACGCAACGTGTAAATTGTAAATTTTTTACGCAGCCTTATCCGTCAAAGGCTGCGCTTGATTACTTTCCTCGGAATGCTCCACTTCCTGCGGAGCGTCCTGTTCCAATTTATCCAAAACCTGATGTCCATATTTCTGGAGCATCTGGCTCATAACATCCACACAGCGGTCAAATGCCGCATTATATTTCGCTTCCTCATAATATTTCTTCAATAGGCGATTCCTCCATCAAAGTTCCATATCCTGTCCACGCTTCCGGGCAGGGTGTTTGTGTTCCTGCGTTTCCTTTCCTCTGATGAGGATAGAATTGATAAAAGCCCGAACCTTTTCGGATGCGATTTCCAGTGCATCCAAGAAGGGCTGGGCTTTCTTTTTCAGCTCTTGATATTGTTCATGCAGCGCATCGTACCGCTGCTTCCATGTTTTTGCACTTTTCTCCGCTTGCTCGAATTTCTGCTTGTACTTGATCTTCTCTGCCTTTTCCGCAAAGCTACTGACAGCATAATCTTTGAGTGTGCGGCATTCATCCGGTGTCAGAGTGATATTGTTTCCGAATGTGGCCTTCTTGCCCATCGCTTCAATATCCTGCACCGTCAGTGCAAGAGTCTTTGCCGTCTTGGTTTCCTTTTGCAGCGCTTCCAGTTTCCTTTTCTGTTTCTCCGTGGCAGCTTTGGCATTCTCCAAACTCTGCTCCGCCTGTGCCACCTGTCCGGTCACAGCTTCCAAACGCTGCTGTTCTGCCTGCACCTTGAACTGCGTCACCGTCAGATGTTCCTCGGTGCTGCCACGCTCTCCACGCTCCACATCGGTGTAACCGGCAGTTCGCATGAAATTGAAAAAGTCATCCTGCAACACACTGTAGGATGACTTCAAAATCTTTTTCCCTTTTGCGTTGAGCATGGGATTTCCGTCCTCGCCAAGCACCGGCTTGGACTCCCATTTCTTACTGCGGCTAACCTGTGTGATGACCTCCTTAACGGTTCCCCGGAGGGCTTCATCCTTGCATCGCTTCGACCAAAGGATCTGCTTTTCCACCACCGGGATATAAACCACATGAAGGTGGTAGTGGTACACATCTTCGCCCAGAGCTTCGGACATTGCCCGGTTGCGCTCATCGGCGTGCATCACAGCGGAGAGGATATACTGCTCACCACCTACGATCTCCGCAGCAGCTTTGTAGGCATCGGCATAAAACTGTTTCGCAAATTCATAGCCGCCATGATTGTAGAAATAAGCGGAATTCACATCAAATACCAACTCACCGTATTTGACGGCATCCGGTTTCAGACCTCTGGTGGAGATCACGCCGTCTTGTTCCATCTGCTCAAACATTTTTACATAATCGTCCGTGGGTGCTTTGAAATGGACGTTCAGAGAAGTGCGTTCCGGCACGATGTCCTGATTGCTGTAGCTGTCCTTTTCACGCTCATTGTGTTCCTGTACCTTCGCCACATCAGCCGGTGTTTCCAAGTCCTGATTTCTGGCTACGGTACGGTCTATTCCATCATTTCTTGCCATTGGATTTTTCCTTTCTTTGAGATTTGCAACAGCGGAAGGCTGGAGAACGGCACTTTTTCAAAGTGTAATAACCCACTATGACACTTTCATCCATACTGGCTGCAAAGTGCCGTGGGCTCTCCGAGGGCTCTCCCGAGGGGGAATGCGGTCACTGCGGTGACCTCTGCTGACCAAGGCGAAAATGTCTGCGCCTTTTCCCATGGTCAGCTCGTCTGCATGAAGCTGTTCTGTGTCAACTTCCTCTTGCAGCCGGTGTCCACAGACACTTTTTCAAAAGCCTGTGGACATAGAAGCAGCCCGAACGAGAGGATGTGTGCTGTTTCTATAACAAGCGTTTCACGCTCTTTTGCTGCGTACATACGTACCAGCAATGGGATTTACTCGACCTGCCGCCATTCCTCCGGAATGTCCTCCGGTACGTACGTACACGGCGAATCTCCGTAAAACCCATTTATATGAAGTCGTGCAATGGCTTCCACTCCCATGAATCCCCAAACCCGCCGTCCGGCAGAGTTGGTGATGTTGTTGCAATGCTCCAGATTGAATTTTCTGGCATTGGCAATCATGGCGTCGCTGAAGCTGCGGGCTTTCAGCGGTGCAAGGGAGTTTTCCTCGCACCACATCCGGTAGATTTCATAGAAATCCTTGGAGCTGATGGACGCATCCGCTTTGCGCCGGATATATCCCTCTGATTCCATGAAATCAAAGATATTGTTGTTGTCACGCTTGACCGCTTCCCGATTTTCACGGATGCGGTCACTCTCCGTAAACTTAAAGTTGTTGGCAACAAGCCGCTGCAAGCCTTCAAATGCCCACAGGAAGATACCCTCGGCTTCAGCTTTCATCTTCTCTGCAAGATCAGGATCGTCAGCTCTGTCCACCTGCTTTTCCTTGGTGGTCAGCACAAGCTGTCTGCGATAAAATCCGTCGCTGCGGTCATACAAGGCTTGCAGATCACCGTTGCTGAATGCCAGCAATCGGGCGAACATCCAGCCCTGATAACTCTGCTTGCCCTTGCGTTCCAAATCCATCTTGCCCTGTGCAGTAACAATAGATTTGACGTAGTTGGTCTGACGCAACGCTTCCATCCGCATATCGTCATCCACGCACAGCAGAATGTGTTCCAGATCAGCGCGAGCAAAACGGTTCTCGGAAATTTTGCCGATGCTGCCGTCCTTCATGTTGCTGCCGAACAGGGCGGACAGCACCGCGCCGATCTGGCTCTTACCCTCGCCGCCATTGCCCTTAATGACCATCATGCGCTGTCCCTTGTTGCTGGGGATCAGGCAGTAGCCCAGATATTCCTGTAAGGTGGGGATGTCGGCATCGTCCAGCAGCTCGTGCAGAAAGGTCAGCCAGCGTTCCGGGTTGGGTGCTTTCGGGTCGTACTTCACAGGCAGGCGGTTCTGGCAGAACAGCCGGGTCTCCTGAAAAGAGCCGTCCGGCAGATGGTACACGCCGTTCTGGAGGTGGATGCAGTCCTGTTCGATGGGAAAGGGGTCGGAAAAGGCCAGCAGCTTGATGGTCTCCAGAATGTTGGTGACCTTTTTGGACAGGCCGGAGGTGACGTATTCCTCGATGTTCTCCAAGATGCGCTGCTTGATCTCGCTCTCGTCCTCCACCGGGCCGTCCAGCGTGTACAGCGTACCGTTGACGCATTTCAGCGGCCACTGTTCCAGAAAGGCGCGGCCAAACTGGACTTCATCGATCTTCTTGCCGTTGTACCAGTCCGGCCATAAGGGGTTGCGGGAAATGTTTTTCTTCATATGATCACTCTCCTTTGGAAAAGTGAAGTGGTGGGTCTCACGGTGACCCCCCACCACTTCAGGTGAATAAATTATCAGGCGCACTTTGCCAGAGCAAGGCGGTCGGTGCGCTCCTCCAGCATCAGCAGGTATGACCCGGACAGCAGCTGTGCGGCGGAAGCGGCCTTCTGCTGGGGCGTTCCAAATGCAACGCAGTCCGTCAGGTGCTCGATGGTCTCGGTCGTGTGGAGGGCTTCCACGAACCGCTCGTCCAGCGGTTCTTCCGGGCTGGCGGGCTTGTAACGCTCTCGCCAGTCGTGCAGCAGGTCAAGATAATCGGTCAGCACCCGCAGACAGTAGGCGATGTCTGCCCACTGCTCGTCCGTCAGGCCGCGCTTGGGCGGCGGCAGGGCGATGGCATTGGCGGGCGGCTTGTCCGGGTCAAGCCCGAAGTCGTGTATCAGCTTCTCGGCGGCTTGCCGGGGGTTCAGGTCGAACAGCTTGGCGGTGAGGTCGATGGCATCTCCGTTGGCTCCACAGCCAAAGCAATAATAATAGGTGTCGTTCAGCTTCATGCTGGGGTCGCTGTCGGAATGGAACGGACAGCACACCATGCCATGGCGGTCTGGCTCCATACCATACATTTCTCCCACCTGCCGAACGGTGATGGCGGACTTGACAGTTTGATACAGGCTCAAGGGCATTCCTCCTTCGTTTCGTGCGTTGCACTAGAGACCCCAAAGTGGGAACTCTGGTGTTTTTTGTTTCCTGCCTGAATATACGGGGAATTTTGCGGAAAGGGCAAAAAAGCAGCAGAACTGCAACTGAAAAAGAAAAAGCCCTCACTGGTTGCAGGGCTGCAACAGCAAGGGCAGAGAGAAAACCGTATATTGAACAAAACGGCAGAGCGTATTATAATGAGGAAAAAACTCAAAAAGGAGGGCCGACCACATGGCACAGGAATATCTGCCCGCACCGTCCAACGTCCGTCTTGCGGACTTGATGAAAGAGCACAACATCAGCCAACCGGAGCTTGCCAAGGAGATCGGCTGCTCCAAAAGCACCATCAACCGTTTTATCAGTGGCGCAAAAGGAACCCTGACCCATGAGCAGGTGCTGAAGATTGCAAGGCTGTTCAACGTATCTACGGATTTTCTGCTGGGAGAAACCAACATCCCCGACCGCAAGAACTACGACATTGCCGAACTTGGCCTGTCCGTAGAAGCCGCAAAGAACCTCTACACAGGGCGTGTCAATACAGAGGTGGTCAATCTGCTGCTGGAAAATGCCCGTTTCGCAGAGCTTACTTACCGCATAGCGCAGTATTTTGACGATACTTTTGCATCCGGCATCGCAGCACAGAATGCCATGCTCACGACATTGAGCACCCTGCTGCGCACAAAGGTCAAGACCCCGGAAGCAGCCAAAGCCGCAAAGGACATCAGCCTTCGGAGAAAGCCGGTGTACCAAGGCGACCTTGATGATATTGAGACGTACTTCATGGCAACGGTCAAGGAAATCAAAAAGGGTATCGGGAGCCATTACGCCGAACAGGAAGCCATGAGCAAGAAAGTGGCAGAGAAGATGTTCACCGAATTGACCAAAGGGCAGGATGTGCAGCACCCAACGATTACGGCAGAGCAGTTGACGGATGCCATGCTGGACAGCGTTTCGGGCATGGAAGGAGCTACGCCGGAAGCACTGGAACAGCTGCGGAACGGTCTGCTGGGAATCTTGCGGTCTGCCGCAGAGCAGGAAAACGCCCATGAAGCAGACGAATGAACGGCTTTGTGCGCTGGCACAGAAAGGCGATGCCGCCGCACTGGACAGCCTGATCGACAACAACAAGTCCTTTATTGGCAAGGTGGCAAATGACCTTTTCCGCAGCATGAATCTGGCACAGTCCGGCCTGAACCTTGACACGGACGATTTGAAACAGGCGGGCAGGTTGGGCTTGTGGAAAGCTGCGCAGAAGTTTGACGCAGCGCGCGGCATGAAGTTCCTGACCTATGCGGCTCCTGCCATCCGCAACGCCATGATGGACATGGTGCGGGATGCCTTTGCCGCTTTTGAGCAGCGGATGGTAACGGAGAACAAGGACGGTATCTGCTACCAGCGCGTTTCGCTGGACGATGTTCTGCCGGGAGAGGAACAACTGCGGCGCATCGAAGCCATAGCCGACCCCTACGCCATGCAGCCGCAGACTATTATGGAAGAACAGGAATCGCGCCGGGAACTGTACGATGGCCTGAAACGGCTGACCCAACGGGAGCAGACCTATCTGTTGTACCGCTATGGCTTCACCGATGGTGAGGAACATCCGCTGATCGGCACAGCGATATACTTTCACCTGACAAAAGGCCGCGCCAAAAAGACGGAGGAACAGGCCATGGATAACCTGTGGCTGGAACTGCCGTGGTGGTTTATCTAAATGAAAAGAAAAATCGTGATTGTGCTACAAGTTTTTTGGAAATTTATGTGCAGCTATACGATTTTGAAAAATTTTGTGGACAAACGAAATAAATCAGGCTTAAATTTCGTTATCTAAACAAAAAGCAAGGAGGGAGCTTTGATGACTTGTAAAAATTGTGGTTATGAAAACAAGTTGGGTGTTCGATATTGCCAACGGTGCGGTCAGTATATTGAACCAAAACGGACATTGGCACAAGAAGTTAAATCGTTGGATTTTAGAAGCCTTGCTGGTGTTGGCCGTAGAGATGTGAATATTGCGCCGCTGTTTACTGCATCACCCGTTCAAACTCCAGCAAAATCACACCAAACGCCCTCGCCTGTTGAACCGATGCCAGACGGAAGATGGTATTGCCCGGACTGCGGAACATTAAATGCTTCTTCTGAACGTTTTTGCAAAAACTGTGGAAAAGTCCGATAAATGTGAAGAAAAACATGGAAGGAGGAAACCGTATGAAAAAGAAGGCTATAATAGTTCTTTGCCTTGCGCTGGTACTTACATTGATTGGCTGTGGAAATAATGCTCAAAGTTCAGATGAGCACAATGCAGAATACGAAGAAGGCTATACCGCTGGCTACGAGGCCGGGTATCATGACGGAGAAGAGCAAGCAACCGGAAATGAAAAACATTTTGCACGGTTTTCGGGTTCTTTTACGGCCACTGTTGAGCAGATCTTGCCCGATTACTATGCACTGCCGGGAAAAACGGTTGCGGTTGTTCACTTCTTTCAGGACAGACCATTTTTGCTTCATTTCCAGAAAGACTTAACTGGTGAACTTATTGAAGGAACAGCTTATGTGTTTGAGTTTGAGACTTTTGAAGTTGAACTTCCAGACGATGAAGAAAATCCAAATATTTCAGATTATATGTATTCAATAAATGTTACCAATTATAGAGTTGCAGAAGATGACGAACTCGGATTGGAAGGCAAGATGCCAACTGTCGAAATAGTATCGAAGTAAGCAGCCAAGCTGTTTTATAATGAAACGCAAAGATGGCGGTACACATTGGAATAGGATTCAAAAGCCGTATGAAGAACACAGCATCAAAAAAAGAAAACTTGTCTCGGATTTTTGCTGATCGTATTTTTAGCATATGTGGTGTGCTATCTTCTTTCTCAAAACAGTGTTTTCATGAAGTCTACTTGTTTGAATGGACAGCAGCCCATTATTATTTGTGTTTATGGGTTGCATCTGTTACTTTCTGTTTTCTGGAAATGTATAGAGCAGCTCTTATCACAACAGCTGGAAACTGGACAGGAATTTTTGATCGGACAAGTGTTGGGCGATTTTATTATCAAAATAAACGCCACAAAAATCAGCCCGGATATGTATATAGGAAAAGTATGGCAGCTCAAGGCACACTACGGAGTTTTGATTTGGCTACTCGTTTTCCTACTTTCGTTTATTATCGGAATGATTGTTGAAAGAAAATCATTGTTAAAATGCGTAGTTAATAATAGACAGCCATCTATTTGCAAGTCGCAAGTAGATGGCTGTCGGTTTATCTGTATATTCTAATTAAAGGTCAATCCTCTAAATCTGCCATGGTCACAGCTGAGTAAGAGATAATGCTCAATC
>ENA-OQJM01000235-OQJM01000235.1-human-gut-metagenome-genome-assembly--contig:-NODE-235-length-14563-cov-3.461416_pt1 | contig 14563 bp, 9 predicted proteins | sample MGYA00242607_ERZ504773 | MGnify/ENA primary metagenome ERZ504773 (study PRJEB26092, sample SAMD00036355) | human gut metagenome | host: Homo sapiens | study: EMG produced TPA metagenomics assembly of... | reverse complement strand
ATGCAGATAAGCCGAAGGGGGTGCTCCAAAGTGAGATTTGAAGCATTTACTAAAATAAAGAGGGGTCATTCATTCCTACTTTATAAGCTATTTCACTTACATTGTATATACCCTCCTGCAAAAGTTCCATAGCCCTTTTCATACGAAGGATACGCATATATTCATTAGGTGTATATCCGGTCACTCCTTTTACTTTCCGAAAAAAAGCAGCACGGCTTACCCCCACCGCAGATGCAAAATCCTCTATAGTGAATTCCGGGTTGTCCAATTGTTTTTCCAAAATAGTCTGCAATTTTTCACCAAATTTCCTATCCAGTTCTGTAGAACATAAAGCCTGACTTGTCATAGCAGGGTCATTAGAGAATTTTCGTTTTAACTTTTCCCTCTGTTCAATAAGTTGAAATATACGTGCTAATAACAATCTGGAACTGAAAGGCTTCGTTATGTATGCATCCGCACCACTTTCTACCCCTTCAAGTTTATTTTCCGAAGTGCTCATAGCAGTCAGCAAAATAATGGGAATATGACTGGTCTCAAAATCACGTTTCAGTTTACGTGTCACATCAAAGCCATTCATACCAGGCATCAATACATCACAAATAATCAAATCTACCTCAAAAGACTGAGCTTTTTGTAAACCGGAAAGCCCATCCGGTTCACTTATGATCTCAAAATAAATACCAAGTTCCGTTTCTAAAAACTTACGCACATCTCCATCATCTTCTATTATCAATATTCTTTTTTTATTCAAAGGGTCCGGGGTCACTGAATCATGATTTACTGTTAAATAGGTATCACACTGCTCATGAACAAACGATTCTTCCTGAAGGATGCTTGATACTAGGAAATCGTTTTTTCCATAAACACTGGAATCTAACGGTAAGATAACAGTAAACACAGAACCACCTCCCTCATTTTCATCAAATGAAATGCTTCCTTTATGTACATTTACCAGTTCATAAGTCAAATGTAAACCGATTCCCACACTGTTATGTGAAAAACCACTTTGCATGAAACGAGAAAACAGCTCTCCTTGCTTCTCCTTAGGAATCCCTACGCCGTTATCACTAACCGATATAAATAATTTCCCCACTTCCTCATTAACGATAATTGCAAAAACAACCTTTCCTCCTTTAGGAGTATATTTTAAAGCATTCGAAAGAAGATTATAGACTATTTTATCCAATTTACTTTGATCAACAAACATCTTATAAGATGACGTAGAAGGAGCAAAATGAAAATCAATCTGTTTGTCATCTGCCGTTTCCTTGAAACTTCGATAAATATCATAAAAGAACACCATCACATCTGTTTCTTCCAGCATCAAGGAAAGTTTATTGTTCTGCATTTTACGAAATTCCAACAATTGATTAATCAGACGAAGCATCCTATTCGTACTTTTATTCATCAACTGTATGGGATAAACCATCTCTTTGGGAATCTTATTCAAGCTCTCTATTTTTTCCAAAGCTCCCTGAATCATTGTCAACGGAGTACGGAATTCATGTGAAATATTAGTAAAAAACATGAGTTTGTACTCTGTCAACTGTGTTTCTACCTGAATGCGATTCCGTAAATTATTGAAATTCCGTATCAAACAAAAAGCAACATACAACACAATAACAACGACAAGAAAATAAAAAGATAAGCCCAAGTGGTTTCCCAAAACGGAGGCGTGATAACAATATTGAGCACAGTTTCTTCATCACTCCATATCCCAGCAGAATTACATGCTTTTACATGCAGATGATAAGTGCCGGGAGAAAGATTTTTATAAGAAGCAAAATTCAAAGAAGAAGGGGTACTCCATTCATTATCAAAATGACTCAATTTATAAATAAACCTTGAAGGAAATGCCAAAGAATAATCCAATGTTGAAAATTCTATAATGAATGAATTCTGGTCATAATCTAATTTTATATTCTGTGTATAACTTAACGCCTGTGTCAAAGGAGAATCCTTCTCACCAACCTGTACTGTGATTCCGTTCACTTTCAAATTAGTTAGAATAACATTCCGGGTCATAGGAGATGAAGTTACTTTCAAAGGATCAATGACTATGACTCCATGATTTGTTCCAAATAGCAAAAGTCCATCTTCAGTTATGGCAGCGCCATGTTCGTTATATACATTTCCTTGCATAGAAGCTGAAAAGAAGAAATTTTCAAAAGTTTCCGTATCAGGTGAAAAACGAGATAAACCATACTGAGTGGCAATCCATATTTTTCCAGTCTTATCTTCGATAATAGATTCTACCATGTTATTGACCAAACCATCAGTTGTGGAATAATGGACAAATTTCAAGTTCCTATAATCCTCACTAGGGTTACAAACAGAAAATCCGCCTCCCAACATTCCTATCCACATACGATTCTGACTATCACGAAAAATACATTTAATTTCATATCCGGGCAAATCTCCATTTTCATAATTATAAAGTTTATAATTATGAGCATCAGCAATAATGGAATCTCCATAAAAAACACATAATCCCTTATTAGTTCCTACCCATAACCTTTTTTTATTATCCTGAGTGATCATCCTGACTTCCTGCAAACGACCGGATCCAGTCAGGAACTTACGAAAAACATACCTGTCTTTTCGTGAAACCGCCAAATTCAGTCCTCCCCCAAAAGTTCCTATCCACATCCTATTTTTATCATCACGATAAATATCGAATATATTCTCATGTGCCAATGACAAGGTATCACCTGCCATTTTATGATACCAACGTCCGTCAATACATAAACCCATCGTACGGGTTCCCAACCATAATTTACCATCTCCATCACAAGAAGCCGCATAAATATAATTGTATGGCATCTTATAACAAGATGCAGCCTCCAAATTTTTATCATAAGCGTAAACATTCCCTTGACGCGTACCAAACCAGAAACCACCATCGGGCATCTTTACCACTGTACGTATAGCATTCACATAATCATTTACACTCTCATGTTCCGGATAAATACGATAAGATCCTTCACTTAATACGGACAAAAGTGTAACACCGGCAAACTCCGAGCCTACCCATACATTTCCCGAGTGATCGAGTAATAAGCTATGCAGAAAATTGGAATGAACTAGATTTTTACCAGTCTCCTGATAAGTGTAATGGCTGATTATATCTTCTTGGGGATTATACACAAATAAACCATAGCCAAAAGTAGATATCCATATCAATCCTCTGTTATCCTGTATTACTTCATAGCGTTCCTCGGCAGCAGGCATCATCTGAGTGGCATCTATCAATGACAGTATTTTACATATTCCGGTTTCCTTCTGAAAATAATGCAACACACCGGTCTGATTAAAAACATAGAAATCCCCCTGATTATCTCTGACAAAACGAGCGTTGGGGATATTAATCGGGTTGTCTAATCTTACCTGCCGGGTAGATAAATGAAACCTGTAACTTCCTTTTGTTGTAAAAAGCCACCAATCATCTTTCGTGCCAAAATGAGTAGTAAAATGAAAGTCAACGTCATCCTTTCCGATTCTTTGAACAAAATGTAGTTTTTCATCCTCATCATAAACATAAATATCACCATTATCAGCAAGAAAAAAGCATGCGTTCTCATAAGAAAATGCTGCTCTGAAATTATGCATATCAGAAATTACTTCGATTTTGTTTCTTGTTACTTTCACCAATCCTTCCTGAGTACAAATCCAAACATTCCCTCTAGAATCTTCAATCAAACTATTCACTTTATTAGAAGGTAGTTTGCCATTTTCACATTGAAATGTCACAGAGGAAAAATGTTCATTTTCAAATGAAATCTTTCTGCAACCTTTTTGTCCATCCCATAACCAATTATCACCATTAGCAGTTTCTACACGATAAGCATAAGCTTGGTCGTGTTCCCCACATCCTGTAAAATCCACAAAACAATTATGTCTTAAATCATAGCAACTGAATACATTTGAAGTAGAAAGCACCCATAAAAACCATTTTATCTTCATCAATCTTCTTGACATGATAATCCGCTAATGAAATCGGACTATCCTTTTCCGGTAACAATGTTATAAAAGAGTGACCATCATACCGGCTCAGTCCATTAGTGGTACTAATCCAGATAAAGCCTTTCTTATCTTGAAAAATATCTCTAATTGTATTATTGGCCAATCCGTCACTGGATGTAATATGAATAGATTGTATATCAATAACTGCATATGCATTCCATTCCAGACAAACAAAGAAGAGCAACAAAAAAATATACGATTTTTCATATCATTCGGTTTAACATCAGAATAATACCGCAAAATTAAAAAAGGTATTTTAAAAGTGATTTTTAAAATACCTTTTTTAATTAGGAAGCCTTTACTAACCAACAAGCAGAACAAGTTCCTGCGATGCCATTCCTTCGACCTCCACTTTTACTTTGAGCTGTCCCCGCATACGCCCTGCCTGTACTACTATTTGGGCACGACCCAAATAAGTGGGTAAAGTATGACTGCTAAAACGTTCACTACGACGCATCTCGCCACTATCTATCCCCATCAAACGTCCGTTACCCTCCACGGTCACTTTCACTTGTCTGTCATCTATCCGTATGGGGATGCCTTGTTCATCATATAAATTCAAAGAGATATGAGATAAATCCTGCCCGTCAGCCTTTAACTGTTCCCGATCCGCTTTCAGAGTAAAACGGACAGCTTTATTTCCGGAAGTCTGTATACTGTCACGGCACACTTCTATCCCATCTTTATACCCTATCACCACCACCTTACCCGGACGATAAGGTTGATTCCATTTAATCGTATTATTTATATAATCCCGTGGCTTTCTAGGTCCATATACCTTTCCTCTAGGATCTATCAACATCACTTCGTCACAATTAGACGGCGTTTGAATCTGCATGACACGCGCATCCTGATAAGGAAAAGTCCAATCGTGTACCATTCCCGGTGCTTGCCAATGGTCTTTACCCGGATCTTCATCCAAATTATAATCTATGACATAAAGTCCCAAAAAAGGCTTCTCATTCCACAAAGCCCGAAAATATCCTCCTCTAGGTTTTTCAGACATACACATGTCAAACGGAGCAGAAGGCCATCCCTTACTAGGCCAACCTGAACTCTCCCCAATATAATCCACACCGGTCCACATGAAAGAGCCACAAATATATTCATGTTCCATTACATAATTCCATGGATTTTTCTCATCATAATCACGTGAATCAAATTCACGTATGCTACTATAATAAGGATAGCTCTCACTGATCAGGCAAATACGTTCCGGGTATTTCTTTTTATCATAAATCAACCGAGGTTCCATATAATTATACCCTAGTACATCTGTCACCGAAGCAAATTTATCTTCAAATCCCGGCTGCAAAGCGAGCATAACAAGACGGCTCGGATCCAGTTGATGTACAAAATCCTGCAACATACCAGCACGTTCAATCCCTGTATCATCTTTTAATTTTGCCTCAGCCAACTCATTACCTATACTCCACAAGATAACAGAAGGATGATTACGGTCACGAATTACCATATCGCTGATATCCTGCTGCCAGCTAGAATCAAAAAATTCTTCATAATATCCCGATTTCCATTTATCAAAAGCCTCATCTATAACCAAAAAGCCAATAGAATCACAATAGTTAAGAAATTCCGGAGAAGGAGGATTATGCGAGCAACGGATAGCATTCGTGCCAAATCCTTTAAAATAAGCAAACGGCGTTCATAAGCCCTATCCGGTACAGCCGTTCCCAAACATCCTGCATCCTGATGAAGGCACATGCCTTTCAGCTTAAGATGTTTGTTATTGAGAAAAAAACCCTTGTCTTTATCAAATTTCACTGAACGTATTCCAAAAGGAGTCAGATATTTATCAATTGTCTTTCCTCCTTTTTTTATAATGGTTTCCACCGTATAACGATAGGGAAAATCCAAATCCCATAATTTAGGATGGCTGACTAACAAATTCTGAACTACTTCAGCTGTTTTTCTTTATCAAGTTTCAACGTAGTCCGGGCCATCACCTCTTTACCTTCTGCTTTTACAATTTTTCCATCACCATCCAACAGGCGTTGCTGGACAATCACTGTTGTCGGTAACTCCATGGAGTTTTCGATAGTAGTGACAATCTTGACCGTTGCCTGGGATTCAGTTATCTCCGGTGTCGTAACATAAGTTCCCCACATTTTTACATGAACAGGGTTAGTCACTTGCAACCAGACATGCCGATAAATGCCGGAACCAGTATACCAGCGAGAAATTTCTGAATGATCTACCTTGATTTTCAAGTCATTACTCTCTCCATATTTCAGGAAAGGGGTCAGATCTGTTTCAAACGAAGTATATCCATAACGATGATAAGCAATCTCCTTTCCATTCAAAAAAATAGTAGCTTTATGATAAATACCATCAAAAACAAGACTAACTTTTTGATTTTTGTAACTCGCCGGAATCATAAAAGATTTGCGATACCAACCTATGCCACCCGGCAAATAACCACTCGCTCCTCCTGCTTTTTCATCAAAATCCAACTCCACACTCCAGTCATGCGGTAATTGTACCTCTCTAAAATCTCCATTTTCTCCTAATCTAAACTGCCAGTCAAAGTCAAAATTCTGCCGAATGCGATTAGCAGCCCCCGGCAAATCAAATACAAATATGCACAAAATGGCAATAAGCAACTTTTTATTTTTCATAAATAATCTACTTCTCTATTTTCCGATAAAAAGAGGGTGTGCCACATAACAAAGCAATTATCAAAAATAGCTTTTGACACACCTCTTTACCTTTTCACCTTCAAAACTAACTTTGTTTAACTTATATACTTAATATCCCTCATTTTGTTTATATAATCCCGGAGTCACATTTAATTGATTCAATGGAATAGGATATAAATAACGTCCTGTCTTTACATTATTCTTATCGGTACCATCCGGATTATGATAACTATCAAATAAACTTTGAATTTCCGTTTGCCATTCCCCCCAACGCACCAAATCAAACCAACGCACTCCTTCTCCCATTAATTCTATTCTACGCTCCCGTTTTATCAATTTCAAAGCATCTGCAGCACTTACCGTATTCACCTCATCACAACCGGCTCTTTTACGGATATCATTCACATAAGCTACAGCTTCCATTATTTTACCTTCTTCAACCAATAACTCAGCATACATCAACATCATATCTTCCAAGCGTAAAATAGGAAGATTTACAGGCCAGTCATTATCGTCTTTCATTGTGACTTCCGGAGTCAGTGACATCCCAAGTTCCGCTATCTTCCGTTTACTAGGCATAAACTTATAAAACATTGATTTTGTATAAACATCCACTTGCGAACCATCTTCCAAAATCAATTTCTCTTTTGTATTCGTATAAGCCGGATAATTAGGCTCTGCCTCATATCCTGTCAGAACAGAAAAACCATTCCCTCTTCCATCTTTTTTCCCATCAGAATAAATTTTATCAAATTCATACATCAAACTCTTTTCCACATAAATTTCATTTCCAAAGATTCTTCTATTCGTATAGGAAGGAGGTAGAGCCATACTGAAATTAAACAAAGCGCTGTTGCCTGTTCCTCCCGTACGATACTGAATAGCAAAAATAGAGTATTTATTATAATAATCCGTGCTCGGCATCCACTGCTTTCTCCATTCATCAAGTGTCGGAGCCCAATATTTATTCTGATTGGATTTTGAGTAATTCAACACGATTTCCAATTGCTTTTTAGCTAATATCTTGGCATCGGAATCATAATATGGGAAACCCGCCAAAGTCATATACACACGTGCCAGCATAGCTTCTGCCGCCATCTTGTCCGCACGCCCCTGCAATACAATCGAAGTTCCATTCGCACTCACCATATTTTCTTTTAGAGGAAGCATCGTCTGCGCATTAATCAAATCAGGAACCACTATATTATCCAAAACTTCCCGTGCAGACGATTGAGGTACTTTCTTCACTTCACTAGGCGATAAAGGAGCATCAATAATCGGAACATTACCAAAAAGGCGTGATAACTCAAAATAAGCCCATCCTCTCAGAAAATAGACTTCGCCCATAAACTGCTTTTTAATCTTATCATTCGATTCAAAGTTACATCCTGCTATTTTGGCAATAGCAGTATTCGCATCATAAATTACTTTATACCATGTATTCCATACACTATTAAAAGTTGCCAAATCACTGGTAGCTCTGAATGTGCTTATCTCTGAAAAATCTCTCAACCCATTAGGTCTTGGTTCTGTCCATGCATTATCCGAACGACATTCAGACATCAATAAATACTCTGAATTGGCAAGTTCACGCAAATCGGAATAAATACCTACCACCCCTTGTTCAGACTGACTGGGAGTCTGATAGAAACCATCAGAGGTCATTAAATCAGCAGGAGGAGTTTCCAAATAATCATCGCACGACATAACAAAGAACATCAATGCACTCAATTGCAATATATTTTTCAATTTGAACATAGCTCTATATTTTTATTAGAAATTAACGTTGATACCCAAAGTGTAAATTCTCGGTGAAGGATAACCACCATAGTCCAATCCCAAAGCACTGCTACCTCCGGGTGAGGAACTGGCTGCCGTATTGGCCGCCTCCGGAGAGTACCCTCCATAATAACTATCCCATTTAGCCAGATTTTCAATGGATACATATACACGTACATAGGAAATAAATTTAGGATTAATAGGTAATTTATACCCCAAAGTCAAATTCTTGATACGCAGATAATTGGAAGAATATAACCATCGGGAGTCTAACGTAGCACCTGTAGTAGAACTTAAAATATAAGGTACTTTTCCATTGCCCGGCTCATCTTCCGACCACCATGCCTCTCTCCAATGTCCTAAAGCATTCCCTTTAGCCCCCATACCCGGACGGTCAATGGCACGTCCCAATACACCAAAAATCTTTCCTCCTGTCTGAGCTGTCATCAAGATAGACAAATCAAAATTTCTGTAAATAAAAGTATTCGTCATTCCAAATACTAATTTAGGAGTAGGACTACCTAAATAGTCCCTGTCATTATCTTTATCGAACACACCATCATTATTTACATCTTTGTATCGGATATCACCCGGTACAATTTGTTTTCCTTCAAAAGTAACCGGCTTTCCTCCATGGGCAGCACTGTAAGCATCAATTTCAGCTTGATTTTTCCATACACCTATTGCATCATACATATAGAATGTATTAACAGGCTTTCCCACAGTCAGAATATTAGACGGATTGTTCTTATCAAATCCCGAATATACCGGAGTATTATCTTTCCCTAGAGCTTTCACCTCATTTTTATTATATGACATATTGAATGACGTACTCCATGAAAATTTTCCTGTGAGATTATGCGTATTCAATTCGATCTCAAAGCCTTCATTATGGATATCTCCTAAATTATCCCAAACGGTAGTAAAACCGGAAGCTCCTTCCACAGGTACCTGATATAACAAATCAGTCGTATTCTTGGTATACCAATCCAGCGACAATTGAATTCTATTATTGAAGAATCCTAAATCAAGCGCAACATCAGTACTATGTGTTTTTTCCCAACCTAAATCAGCATTACCTAAAGAATTTGCCTTATAACCGGGAGCACCTGCATAATTTCCTGCAGACAAAGTAGGATAAGCAGCCGTGTTACTGATAGAATTATTACCGGTCACACCATAGCTAGCCCTCAGCTTCAATGTATTCCACCAAGACATTCCCCAATTTTTAAAGAATTTCTCATTTGACACTAACCAACCTCCGGAAACAGCCGGAAAGATGCCCCACTTATTGTTAGCTCCGAATACGGAACCGCCATCATAACGCAAACTACCGGACAACATATAACGTTCTGCATAATTATATTGCAAACGTCCAAACACAGACAACAATTTATTGGCTGTTTTCTCTGTTACCGTATTAGTTCCTGCTGTAACTTTCGAACCATCAAAGGAACCTGTTATGGCATCATTGGGAAATGGTTTGTTAAAAGATTGGGCCGTACTGAAACCAAGATTACTCTGTTCGGAAGAAAAACCCGCCATTACACTAATTCCATGATTGCCAAAAACATGGTCATAATTTGCAAGAGCCTGCAAAAGAGTACTCCATTTTCTTTCCGTATTATGCCCCCCCGAAGAGTTTTGTCCTTCTCCCTGCGCCCAACTACCGGTTGTACTAGTGTACTTATAATCATTTCCATCCAAATCATAATAATTAGCCGAAGCAGAAAGTTCTACCCTGAAATCTTTAAACGGAGTGATACGTACGAAAGCATTCCCAACCAAACGCATCATTCTATTCTGTTTGATATTCTTCTCCATATTATAAACCGGACTCGATGTGCTTCCCGCCCAAAGATAATAGGGATTCGGATCAACATTTGTCATATATCCTACCCCCGGTTCCGATACCGGTGTAGCATACAAAGCCTGATGTACCTGGGAATCCTTACCATTTGCCTGTCCGGAACCATCCTGCACAATATACGTAGGAGCCATATTCATACCTATTGTAAGATATTTGTTTATCTTTGATTCAATATTGGCACGAAAAGAGAATCTTTCATATCCCGTACCGGTAACGATACCAGCCTGATTCATATATCCACCTGAGAATAAATAAGATGTGTTTTCCGTCCCTCCCGAAACATTCAAACTATAATCCTGTACGATAGAGTTACGAAAAAACTCATCCTGCCAATCCAACAGGCTAAGTTGTTCCGGATTGGGAGTATAAGTATGCGCATTCCTCATGTCATCTCCCAAATAGTTAAACCAACGTTCATCAAAAACAACCAGATAAGAGTTTGCCGTACCTGCCTGAATTCCGAGATTAGACAAACGTGTGGCATTATCATCCTTTATACTGGCACTAGTCAAACCCAATTTCTTCGCTTCCTGCAAATAGTTTGCATCATTCCATCTCAATTTAAATTCCATCCATTCCGTCGTATTAAGCACATCCATTTTTTTCTCTAATGTCTGTACACCGAAACTAGCATTGAACGCCACCTTCGCTTTTCCACTCTTACCTTGTTTAGTACTACCAAAACAACTCCATTGGAACCACGTGAACCATAAATCGCAGCAGAAGCAGCATCTTTCAAAACTTCTATGGAAGCGATATCCGAAGGATTCAATCCGCTCAACGTATTCATAGGCACCCCATCAACCACATAAAGTGGATCGGAATTTGCATTGACAGAAGCCGCACCGCGGACACGGATCTGCATATCGGCTCCCGGCTCACCTGTTGTATTACGTACTGTCACTCCAGCCAATTGACCTTGCAAAGCATTCTCTGCACGAGCCAAAGGACGATCCTCTATTGCCTTAGAATCCATTTTGGCAACCGCACCCGTCAAAGTGCTTTTCTTAACCGAGCCATATCCTATGACTACCACCTCATCCAATGTCTCAGTATCTTCTGACAATACCACCTTAATATTGTTCTGTCCCTTAACTGATACATCTGAAGTTTGATATCCGACAAAACTAATCTGCAAAATGGCATTGTCGGCCACATTCCTCAAAACAAAATTACCGTCAAAATCGGTAATCGTACCATTAGTAGTACCTTTCACCAATACACTGGCACCAATTATGCTCTCCCCTTTTTTATCAAGCACCACGCCCGATACATTCTTAACCTGAGCAAACAGGGTCATCGCAATTACCATAAGAATACCAAAGGAAAGCATCCTTTTAAAAGAATGCATACTTCCCGATAGTTTGTTCTCCGAGTCTTTCATTTGTAATTAATTAAAGTTATACATAAAATCTAATCCCTTCATTTCTTCATCAAGGAACATGGCAAAACTAGATATAATGCCATGAATAAAAAATAGCCGGAACAGCCACAAACCTCTGAAAATATGGAAAAGAATCTACATAGATGGAAAATAGTATAAACAGGGCAAAAAGCGCGATTTATTCAAGCTTTTATAAGTTTGGAGAAACGACTGTGCAGATAAAAAAAGGCTCCTAAATTGTTCTTTCCAGACTAAGGAATCTCTCTATATCACAACCATCCGCCTTAATGAAAAGAATCAAGCCGTACAATTTTCCATTGAATAAAACAATAAATACAGATACAATTGACTGTTATTGTTTTTCTTTGTCATCCACATAATATGAACCAAATGAAAAACTTATTTATGAAACAATTACTATCACTCCTGTTATGCTTGAGCATAATAGTACCCTCAATGGCAAAAAAAGAACAAAGAAAACAAAATGTGTTTCCTGATGGTACTCCTATCTCCGAATGGTTTCTCCAAACTAAAGTGGTCCATCCTGACTCCTTAGGAAAAAAATACGACCTTTCCGATTATGGAATTGAAAGCAATCCCCATATCGTTCAAACACAAAAAATACAAAAGATCATAGACGAAGCGGCAGCCAATGGCGGTGGGGTCATTTACATCCCTGAAGGAATTTATAAAAGCGGTTCCCTCTTTTTCAAACAAGGGACTCATCTTTATTTGTCAAAAGGCGCCACCTTACTAGGTAGTGAGAACATTATGGATTTCCCTCTCCTCATGACTCGCATTGAAGGTGAATACTGCAAATACTTCGGTGCATTAATCAATGCCGACGGGTTAGATACCTTTACAATTAGCGGCAAAGGTACAATTGACGGAAACGGCACTCCCTACTGGAAAGCTTTCCGCCTACGTCGCGAATGGAATCCTCAATGTACAAACAAGGATGAAATGCGACCACGCCTACTTTACATAGCTCATTGCCGTAATGTGCAGGTTGCTGATGTGACTTTACAGAACTCTCCTTTTTGGACCAGCCATTATTATCGCTGCGATAAAGTGAAATTACTCAATCTACGAATTTTCTCTCCTATCAAACCTATAAAATCAGCTAGTGCGGACGGTATAGATATGGATGTATGTACCAATTTTCATATTAAAGGATGCCGGTTTACTGTAAATGATGACGCCATCTGCTTTAAAGGTGGAAAAGGACCTTATGCCGATCAGGATACTTATAACGGTCCCAATAAAAACATTCTAATAGAAGATTGTTTCTTTGATCATACTACTGGCAGTTGCATGACTTGTGGCAGCGAGTCCATCCATGTCTATAATGTATTAATGCGCAATTGCAGAGCAGAAGGCGGTAATGAACTACTTCTATTGAAAATGCGGCCTGATACTCCGCAACACTATGAATACATCACAGTAGAAAATGTAAAAGGCTTCTGCAAGGCTTTACTAGGAGTTTCGTCATGGAAACAATTTTATGACTTGAAAGGAAGAACAACGATTCCTAAATCCTACGGAAGCCATATCACGATGCACAACATAGAACTGAAATGTGACAAATTTCTAAATGTGAATAAAAATGAAGCTGAGTATGAGTTATCCAATTTTTCATTTAAAGATGTAAAGATCGAAACTAAATTTTCCCAATGGAATAAAGATGCTTTTCACAATATTCGTATGAAAAATGTTATAGTGAATGGCCAATACCAGCAATAATTTAAATTTAAGGATCTTTTCCTTATTGTTTACAAGATAACAATAAGGAAAAGATCCTTAAATTTTTCTCCATTCCAAATCACTTATTTACATTCACTCATAAAAAATCAGTAAACATCTTCCACTTTATAAGCTACTATCCAAAACATCCGGCCTTAAATACCTTATAATTTCATATGTTGATAAACTCTTTCTTAAACAGAAGATTCAATTTCATATTAGCAATGATTTAGTTGCATATTCCTTCTATAGCTTTAAAACATTTTAAATATCAAGTTATATTTGCCCGGGATAGATATATCAAAACTTTTTTTATCTTAAAATGTTTATAATATATGGAAATGCTATTTTTACTAAAGAATTTATACCGTGATCCTCTTGCACTATCCAGATTCAGCCTAATTCAGATATCTTCATATAGGCAAGGGAGAAATTATCCAAAATCTGAATGAAAAACCATGAATTCCAAGTTTGTTTTGTACTAAAAGGATCTTTATGTCTCTTCAGAGATCAAATGGAATCAATGCCTCTGATAGCAGTGCAAAATGAATTTTCTTTATCAGCAGCTTACATAAATGTAAAATCAAAACAATGGATGATGTACAACTCGTCATCCATGCATGTAATATTGTGGCCCCTTATCTACATAGCAGAATAATAGAATATCTACAAGACATATCCATCGAAGAAGTAAAACCGGTAGAAGTTCTTCCCATTTATCCGTTAATACGTTCCTACTTGGATTTGCTGGTCGATTACATGAAAAATGGAACAGAAATTCCCGACTTACATCGAGCCAAAGAATATGAGCTGTTCTCATTATTTAAAATTTGCTATAGCAAAAACGAAATTGCCTCCATTTTCCGTTATGCCCTTTCGAATGATCTTCAGTTTTTCGTATCCGTCATGACACATTACAAAGCTTGCAGAACTGCCAAAGAATTAGCTATTCTATGCGGATATAACGACCTTATTTTCACACAGTTATTCAAAAAAAACTTTCATGGAGATACACCATATCAATGGTTACAAAAGCAAACATCTTATGAAATTGAATTCAAGTTAAAAGAAAGTACCCTACCCATCAAACAAATAATGTTGGACTAT
>ENA-OQJM01000232-OQJM01000232.1-human-gut-metagenome-genome-assembly--contig:-NODE-232-length-14663-cov-2.351403_pt1 | contig 14663 bp, 21 predicted proteins | sample MGYA00242607_ERZ504773 | MGnify/ENA primary metagenome ERZ504773 (study PRJEB26092, sample SAMD00036355) | human gut metagenome | host: Homo sapiens | study: EMG produced TPA metagenomics assembly of... | reverse complement strand
CTGCCGGGATATATGAACAGTGAAATCCGTGCCCAGGTAGTGGAGAATGCCTTGCGCGTAGATTCCCTCCAGCAACTGGTGAACAGACAGAACCTCTATATCATGAATATCCAGGACATCTTCCAGGGCAAGATAAAGGCAGATACCATACATTCCATCGACTCGTTGACCCACCTGCGCGAAGATTCGCTCATGGAACGTACACAACGGGAAGCCGAATTCCGCAAACAGTACGAGGAGACAGAAAAGTACAACCTGACGAGCATCACCGCTCGCCCCGAAATAGACGGACTGATTTTCTACCGCCCCACACGCGGCATGATTTCATCTCCCTTCAATGCCGAAACAAAACACTTCGGCACGGACATTGCCGCCAATCCGGGCGAAAGCGTATTGGCCACCTTAGACGGTACCGTCATACTGAGTACCTACACTGCCGAGACGGGTTATCTGATAGAAATACAGCACAACCAGGACTTCGTGTCAGTCTACAAGCATTGCGGCTCTCTGCTGAAACGGGAAGGAGATGCGGTGAAAGGGGGTGAAGCCATCGCACTGGTAGGAAACACCGGCGAGCTGTCCACCGGTCCCCACTTCACTTCGAGCTGTGGCATAAAGGGCAGGGCCGTAAATCCCGAGCTTTACATCGTATTTTAGTCTCCAAATAGTAAATTGTAAATAGCATAATAGTAAATGAAACAGATTGCCATACTCGGTTCTACCGGTTCCATCGGTACACAAGCGTTGCAGGTCATCGAAGAACATCCCGACCAGTACGAAGCATACGTATTGACCGCCAATAACCGCGTAGAGGAACTCATAGCCCAGGCACGCAGATTCAAGCCTGAGGCAGGTTGCATAGGATCGTACTTCTGCAGCGGAATGTCGGGGTACTCCTTGGTCAGGTAGGTCTCGGCGGTGGTGCCGGAAATGACGATCATCTGGTCGTCAGCGTTCCAGTTGTCCAGAGTGGTGATAACGTTGCTGTCCGGAGAAATGACACCCAGAGCCACGTTCATGTAAGGCAGAGCAAAGTCCACTTCCTCTGCGCGCTCCGGGGTCACGGTGAAGTTTGCCAGGATCACATCCGCCTTGCCGGTCTGCAGGTACTCGATGCGGTTGGCAGCCTCGGTGGAAACGAAGTTGATCTCTACGCCCAGATCCTCGCCCAGACGGCGTGCAAAGTAGACATCATAGCCCTGATATTCGCCGTTCTCGTCCACATAGCCGAACGGGTTCTTATCGGAGAACACGCCGATGTTGATGGTGCCGGACTCCTTGATCTGATCCAGCGTGCGGTAGACCACGCTGCTGCCGGATGCTGCGCTGCCAGATGCTGCAGTGGAAGCAGAAGAAGAGCCGCCGCATGCGGTCAGAACAGCGGCAGCGGAAACTGCGCCCAGACCCAGCAAGAAGGAACGACGAGAGATCTTAGACTGTTTCATAATGATTACTCCTTTACAAAATCTTTCCCATTTGGCTGCGGAACACCCGCAGTCTTTATCTTGATCTGTGACTCATTTCACAGCATCAAACGTGAAGGTGCGCAGGAAGCGTTGCGCGCGCTCGGTCTTGGGCCGGTCAAAGAACTCGGCCGGTGCAGCTTCTTCCACGATCTTGCCGCCATCCAGAAAGATGACGTGGTTGGCAATGGCGCGGGCAAACTGCATTTCGTGGGTGACGATGATCATGGTCTTGCCCTGCTTGGCAAGGTCCAGCATAACGTCCAGCACCTCGCGCACCATTTCCGGATCAAGGGCAGCGGTCACTTCGTCAAACAGAAGGATCTCCGGGTGCATGCACAGTGCACGCACGATGGCAACGCGCTGCTTCTGGCCGCCGGAAAGCTCCCGCGGGTAGCTGTTTTTCTTGGCAAGCAGGCCCACACGGTCCAGCAGAGCTTCGGCCTCCTGCTGCACTTCCGCTTTGGGGCGCTTCTGCACCTTGGTGGGTGCCAGAAGCACATTGTCCAGCACCGTCATGTGCGGGAACAGCTCGTAGCTCTGGAACACCATGCCGATGCGCTGGCGCAGCTGGGTCAGATTTTTACCGCCGTAGGCAACGGTCTCATTGCCCAGCCGCACCCGGCCGCTCTGGGTGGGCTCCAGACCATTCAGACAGCGCAGCAGGGTACTTTTGCCGCAGCCCGAAGGGCCGACCACCACGATGACCTCGCCGGGCTTGACAGCAAAGCTGATATCATCCAGCACGGGGGTCTCGCCATAGGCCTTGATCAGATGTTCAACAGTCAAAATAGGTTCTGCCATGTACGGTCACTTCCATTTCTTTCGAGATAGGATGCCAGCAGACTGATGGGCCAGCATACGAAGAAATATAACACGAAAACCGTGAGATAAATGCCAAACGCTGCGTTGGGGCTGGCGGTGCGGTTGGCCTCGATGATCTGCTGTGCTACCTTGATCACTTCCACCACACCGATCATCAGCACAAGGCTGGTGGTCTTGATCATGCGGGTAATCAGGTTGATGGACAGCGGGATCAGGCGGCGCACCGTCTGCGGAATGATGATGTACCAGTAGGTCTGCGCACGGCTCATGCCAAGGGCCTCGGCGCTCTCATACTGGTGCTTCGGAATGGCGATCAGCGCACCGCGCACAAGGTCGCTCATTTCTGCGGTGCCCCACAGCACAAACACGATGATGGATGCCGTCTCGCCGGAAAGGTTCCACCCAAAGGCACGGGTGGTGCCGAAGTAAACGAGGAACAGCAGCACCATCTGCGGCATGATGCGGACGAACTCCAGATAAAGCCGCAGAACCGCCTTGATAACGGGGTTGCGGGAGGTCATGAGCACGCCCAGCAGGATGCCCAGCGGCAGGCTGATGATCACCGAGACGGCGCTGATCTTGAGTGCAACGCCAAGGCCGCCCAGCAGGCGGGCCATGTTTTTGCCCTTGAACAGGACATCAAGACCCAAATCCAGCATAGCGCAGCCTCCTTTCGATCAGGCTGCCCACAATGGACACCGGCAGCAGAATGATAAGGTAGAACACCACCAGCAGGAACAGACATTCGATGGTCTTGGAGTACATGCCGATCAGGTCCTTTGCCGTGAACATCAGGTCCATCAGGCTAATGGCGCTGAACACGCTGGTCTCCTTGAGCAGGAAGATCACATTTGCCATGAAAGCCGGCATACTGGTGGACATGGCCTGCGGCAGAATGATGTAGCGCATGGTCTGCCAGCGGTTCATGCCAAGGCTGTAGGCACTCTCGGTCTGGATGGGCTCAATGGCTTCCAGACCGCTGCGGAACGCTTCGGCCATGTAGCTTCCGCCCAGAAACGCCAGGCCGGCAATGCCGCAGATCTCGGCATTGGTGCGGATGCCCACCTTGGGCAGGCCATAATAAATGAAGAACAGCTGCACCAGCAGCGGTGTGTTGCGGGACAGCTGGATGTAAACACCCACGATCTGCCGCAGAACGGGCACCTTGTCATACTGGATCACTGCGCAGGCAAGGCCAATGATGATGGCAAAAATGATGCCTGCAACGCCCAGCCGCACGGTAAGTACAGCGGCCTTCTGGTAGAGCGGCAAATATTGCTGGATCGCATTCCAGTCCATTGCCGGATTCCTCCCTTGTATCCTGATTTGCGGGTCAAAAACAAAACGCCCGGAAGCTCCCTCTTCAAGTAAGCTCCCAGGCGGTCAGCGACAGATCCTTCTGCGTGTTCCCACACAGAATATGCAGATATGCTCACACGGCATACCATACTGCAGGGCGGCCGGTCCGGGAAGCGTTTGCGGTACAACAACACATTGCGCAACAACACATCATAGCCGTTTCCTCCCTGAATGATCTCAATTTTCGGATTTGCTCGACCCGATGCACGTAGTTTACACCCTATTACCCATTATGTCAATATGATTATGGGACTTCTTTCGATTCTTTGCTCATTCAGCCTAAAATCATCTCATTCTATGTGTAAATTTTATTCATTTTTCAACTTGACCGTATGCGTCGTGCGGACAGCAAAAAGCCCTCCCGTCGGGGGAGGGCCGGGCCGGATAAAGATTTCTTAGGAAAGTTTAAGAAACAGCCGGTTTTGCTTTCTGCTGCCATATGCTCCCCTCCTGCCTTTTCTTTTATAAATAAGTATCATGATCTCCCGGGAAAAAGTGCAACCAAAAGGCACCGGCTTCGTGCCAAAAAGCCGGTGCCTTGGGGCAAGAATATTTTACAGGTTCAGCAGCACATTGGCCCGGAAAACGCTGCCGCCCGTTTCCACCGTCAGATTGCCGTGATACCTGTGCACGGCAGTTTCGACGGAAACAAGGCCGATGCCCTGTCCGTCATGCTTGGTAGAGTGCAGAACGCCGCCCTGCTTTTTCAGCACGCCGTCATAGCGGTTCTCCACCATCAGGCCCATCATGGCCGGGCTGAGCATCCGGGCCAGCACCTTGACCTGCCGTTCTCCGCGGCAGCTTCTGGCTGGCATGGAGCGCATTTTCCAGCAGGTTGCCAAGAATGGTGCACAGGTCGGCCTCCGGCAGGGGCAGGGAGCTTGGGCAGTTCCAGCTTCATTCGATCTGGATGCCCTGTTTCCGGGCCTCGTAGTCGTAGTGGCCGGCAAGCGCATCCACCGCAGCGTTGACGCACAGGGTGGGTCTGGCATCGCTGAGTTCGCTCTCGTACTGGCTCAGGTAGCTTTTCAGTTCATCCAGCCGCCCGGCCTCGGTCAGGCCGGAGATCACATGCAGGTGCTGGCGGAAATCGTGCCGCAGGTGGCGGGTCTGTTCCAGATAGCTGCGCAGCTCCATATAGCGGCGGGACTCCACGGCCAACAGCTGGTTTTCGCGGTCCAGCTGGGAGCTGCGGGCATACTCCTTTGCCACGCGGTACATCTCGTACAGCAGCAGAAAGATGCCCAGCAGCGAGATGCTCACTGCCAGCACCGCGATGATGCGGATGCGGTTCATCAGGATGACGCCGATCTCCTTCGGCATACAGAACACCAGAAACGACCGCGTACAGTGCCGGCAGCGGCCATGCCGACTCCCACGAAGGCTTCGCCGTGGTACTCCTGCAGCAGCCACCGGCTCCAGCGCACTGCCGTAAAACGGAAGATGGCGCTGAGTATCACCGAGAGGGTCAGGCAGATGACCGAGGTGCTGGGCAGAAACACCGGCTGTGCATTGTCCAGCTCAGCTTCCGCGTTCAGCACAATGGCAAGCAGGGTGCACACAGACATCATCACTGCCGACACGGAGAACAGAAACATGGTCTGGCTGATCGATACTTCCCGGTCGGTGCGCCAGCGCAGCAGCCAGAAGCTGATGATGAGCAGCGGGATGAGCAGGAAATTCGTTTCTATGTACAGCATGCAGCACACCGCTGCGCCAGCCAGACCCATCAGTGTGATCGCCGACGCACCGATGGCATAGGTTTTACGCGGTGCACGCAAGTGCTCCTGCAGCGAGGCAAGGCAGAGGTATTCTGCCGGATACATCATTGCAAATTCCAGAAAAAAACGTCCAAACAATGCAAAATTCACAAGCGCTCTCCTTTCCGGGTCAGAATTCCCGCTGCATACCACGGAACTGGTACTGCGTAAATTGGGCAAGCAGGCTGTTTTTGTCCTTCTGCCGCACCGGCAGATGGGTCCCATCCAGCATTTCAATGCAGTCGCCCTCAAACCGCAGCACCTTGGACATGTTGATGATCACGCCGCGGTTGCACACCAGAAATTCCGGCTGGGTCTGAAGCTGTTCCTGCACCTGTGCAAAATTTGCCGTGGCCCGGCACTCGCCGTCATCCGTGACCACACGCACATAATGGTTCTGTGCCGTAGCATAGTAGATCTTGGTCAGCGGCAGCCGCACGATCTGCCGGGCAATGCGCACCTCCAGCTCCGGCTGCTGGCGGCACAGCACCCGCCGCAGCTCCCCTGCCAGCTGCTCAAACTTTTCTTCCTTATAAGGCTTGAGCAGATAATCGAATGGATGTACCGGAAAGGCATCCCACACGTACTCCGGCGAGGATGTCACAAACACGATCAGCAGGTCCGGGTCGGCCGCACGCAGCCGCTGCGCCGTCTCAATGCCATTGGTGCCCTCCATGCAGATGTCCAGAAACACCACCTGATACCCTTCGCGCCAGCCGGCCCGCAAAAATTCATCTCCGCTGGCAAAACAGCTGCAGGATATGTTCTCATTTTCAAATGCCTTTTTCAGCAGCTGTTCCAACCGTTCGGCATCCGGCTTGCTGTCTTCCACGATCGCCGTCTGCAGGTTCATTGCTGCACCCCCTTGTTCCTTCTGCTTCCCTGTTTTTTTATATTATAGCACAGGTTCCGCCTTCCGTGGTCTGCCATTCGCGCACAAAACAGCCCGTTTCGCGCAGGTTGCGGCAGTGGGCAGAAATTTTTTTTGTGTTTTCCTGCTGCAATGCAAAACAAAAAAGGCACCACACAATGTGTGATGCCTTTCTGATCTGGTGGAGAATACCGGGATCGAACCGGAGAACGAAGTGACAGCTGTTCGCATTGACTTCGTTGCACAATATGGATATAATATAATTAGAATTTTACTATTATAGATCGTTCAGGAGCAGGAGGTGCTTTTATGAATATCCGTCCATCTGCAGCGATTCGTCAGAACTACAACGAGATCGCCGATCTGTGCAGAGAAACCGCTGAGCCGATTTTTCTCACCAAAAACGGCGAGGGTGACTTGGTCGTCATGGACATCGAAACCTACAACCGCCGTGAAAAAATGCTGAAGCTCCGCGAAGAGCTACTTTCCGTGGAAGAGGACCGGATGCGTGGAAGCGAGGGCTATTCGATCGACGAGGTCACTTCCATGATGCGCAGTGCGATCAAGGAGGCCGCCGGACATGGAGCAGCAAAATAAATACCGCGTGATCGTGTCAGCACGGGCTGCTCAGATGCTGGTGTCCCACGCCGCATTTCTGGCACAGGTCAACCCTGCAGCAGCAGAGCGGCTTACAGTGGAATTTGAAAAAGGCTGCAAAAATCTCTGGAGCAGATGCCGCAGCGCTGCCCATGGCTCAAAGGCGAATACATTCCTAAAAATGCTTACCGATTTATCTTGTTTGAAAAACGCTATATGCTTATCTTCCAGATCGTAGATCATACGGTTTATGCAGATCATGTGGTAGATTGCAGACAGGATTACGGCTGGCTCATCCGATGATCAACAAAGGCGGTGGCTTTCCCTTTTGTGGGAAGCTCCCGCCTTTTTCTGCGTCTGTATAAAAAGAAAAGCACCATACTTCCTACGAAGTACAGTGCTTTTTTGGTGGAGAATACCGGGCCGATTCTGATCACGGTGACCCTCTTGCAGTCCATGCACGGCGCTCCCCTGGGTGAGCTAAGCCCTCACTCGTTTGGCAACAACAAAAAAGGCACCACACAATGTGTGATGCCTTTCTGATTTGGTGGAGCATTGTCCACAGCACTCGAACCTGAATTTATTCCAGATACTGCGGCAGGTTCCATGCACCTCGCAGCACACGGTGGATCTCCACGATCTTGCTTTCCTCGTTGACGCGGTAGAACACCAGATACTGGTCAACGACCATCCTACGATAAGCAGGGTCAAGGCGGTAGACCTCGCACATTTTCGGGGTTTCGCCCAATTTTGTGATCTTCTCCCGCAGTTCTTTCAGTACACGGCTGGCTGTTTTCGGATAAAAACCGGACAAATACCGGGCAATCTCGTTCAAGTCCTGCACAGCAAGGGGCAGATATCTAATTTTATACGTCATACTGCTTGCCCAGCGTCTCCCATACGATTTCGTGGTCCGCCCATTGCGTGTCGGGGTCAGCCGCCTGCTGTTTTGCCTTGGCAAGTGCCTCGGCAACATATCGCTGGTGCAAAAACTCCTCGTACTTGGCGTAGTCCTCAATGTTGATGAGGACGGATTCTCCACGGCCATGATTCGTGATGATCACATGGTCGTGGTCTTTGAGCATCTCCGAAATCTCAGCGTAATGGTTGCGCAGATCCCGGGAAGGGCGAACGAATGTCTGCATCATACGGGACACCTCCTGTCAGGAATATTGTATCACGAAATGACTACAGTTGCAACGGTGACAACAGGGCAAGAATCGTCCCGTGGCCACAAATTTTCAATTCTTGAAAATTCTTGCCCCTTTGGGACAGCTTCTTGTTGGGGCGTGCCTGCCCCAAACCCTGCTAGGAACGAGTACAGCAAACTGGAATTGATTTACTTTGTTTGTAAATCTTCCAGAAAGAAAATTCCCTCTGTTAGGTTGACAAACATTTCCTTGTCCTTGATTACATGAATTTTATTGTTCCACCAGACAGTAGTGTTATTAGCGGAGATTGTTTTGCTTGTTCCATCCTTGAGAAAATAAGTAATTGTAATAGCGGGTTCTTCTTCGCTATTCACTTCCCCAAATAAATCATATTTCAGAAATCCCGTTAGCTTTAAGGCTAACTCAATGTCCTCACTGCTCGAAATTTCTTTAACATCATCCGTGACACTCGGATACGTGATATTTACAGACTGAATATCATTTATGCGGGGCAATCCCCAAAGATACATACCATTCGTAAATATGTTGATCCCAACAATCAAAACAGTCATAACTATCACTTCTATCAAAAATCGAATAAGACCTTTGAAAATCTTGTTCACCAACTTATCCTCCAATCTCGATTTCTCCTACTCCCTCAATTCCGATTTGTTGAACTAAGCCGAGTATATCATACTCTCCAATGAAAGAACACCCCGATATAGTGAAATTTTGCCGTTTTCCTGCGTACGTGCGTACACACTCCACAGGAATTCTAAGGGGCCTGCCCCTTAGCACACGGACTTTGGAACAAAGTCTAGTGTGTTACACATTGTCAGAGGTGTACAGGCTCCCGGTACGCACGTACGCAGCGATTACCCCCAAACGCGCCATATAGGGGGACGATCAAGTTCGCACAAAGCGACCTTGATCCCGCAAAACAAAAGGCAGGATACCATCACCACGATGATACCCTGCCTTTGCTCGTTTACCGTTCCGAGTAGTCCTTCCGCAGAACCTCCTGTAAACAAAAAACGTACCCGAACCCTTTCTCATAAAGAATCGGGTTCGAGTACGAACTGTATGGTGGAGAATACCGGGATCGAACCGGTGACCTCTTGCATGCCATGCAAGCGCTCTCCCGAACGGTATCGAAACACACCCCCACACGAAAGTGTGGGGACGGGCTTAATATCGCGTTGATACGTTCTATCCGCCAAAAAAGTCCACAGCTGCATCCTACTTCCAGGAATCATGCTCCGCCTACAAGGCAATTTTACCACCCAATTTTTAAGTGTGTCAATGGGTTTTGCTCAGAGAGAAGGTCATTTACGAGAAAAGTTTTTTCTGACAGCTTACTTAGCGCAATTTTGATTTTACACATCAAAGTTGCGCTTTTTATTTTTCCCAAAAGTATTGACAAGGAGGTTTTCTCAACGATGCCGATGTATTTTTGCTGTTTTTTATCCATGAACCAACCGCATGACCCTTGACTACTTCTACGGACAAGCCGGAGAGCTGTTTTCGTTCTACCGCATTCCAAAGGCTCTTTTTCAGGAGCCACGGTTCCAGAGCCTGTCCACGGATGCCAAAACCCTATATGGTATCCTGCTGGATCGCATGAGCCTATCCGTGAAAAACGGCTGGCTGGACAAGCAGAACCGGGTGTTTATCCTCTTCACGATAGAGGATGTCAAGAGGGTATTGTGTTGCGCAGACAACAAAGCGACCAAGTTGCTCCGGGAACTTGAAAAGTTTGGTCTGATTGAACGAAAACGCCGAGGGCAGGGAAAGCCAAGTTTGGTGTATGTGAAAAACTTTTCGGCAGAATCTTCAAAAGAGAGTGTCAAGAATCGTGATAATGACGATTCTTGTGGCTTCAAAATCGCGTGTCAAGACCCTGCAAAATCACGATGTAATAAGACTAAAGAGAATGATACTGAAATGAGTGAGACTGATCTCTTCTATTCCGAAGAATCGGATGGAATGAGCAAACGCACCCAACTGGAGGAATATTTTTCTCAGTCCTTGGAGGTCGAGCTTCTTCTCCGGCTTTGCCCGGATGACGAGGACATCATCTACCAGATCGTTGATTTGCTGGTGGACACCTGCGCGACCAAGCGAAAGATGCTGCGAGTTGCCGGGGATGACCGCCCTGCCGAGGTAGTGCGCAGCCGGTTTATGAAGCTGAACGCCGACCACATCAAATTTGTGTTGAAGTGTCTTGCAGAGAACAGCAGCCCAATCAGGAACATGAAACAATACCTGCTCGCTTCTCTGTACAACGCACCGACCACCATGCAGCTTTACTATCAGAATCAGACCAACCACGATTTTGCGAAACGGGGGTGATAAAAATTTCCAAGAAAGCAACCACGATTGCCATTGTCAACCAGAAAGGTGGTACCGGCAAAACAACAACCTGTGAAAATCTGGGTGTTGGCCTTGCCGCCGAGGGCAAGAAAGTTTTACTGGTGGATGCTGACCCACAGGGTTCGCTCACCATCAGTATGGGCTGGCAACAGCCCGATGAACTGCCCGCCACTCTTTCTACCCTGATGGCAAAAGCCATGAACGACCAGTGCATTCCGCCCGGTGAAGGTGTGCTGCACCATGCAGAGGGTGTAGACCTCATCCCGGCCAACATTGAGCTGGCAGGGCTGGAAGTTGCCCTTGTCAATACCATGAGCCGGGAAAAAATGCTGAAGCAAGTCTTGGACAGTGCAAAGCAGCACTATGACTATATTCTGTTGGACTGCACTCCCTCCCTTGGGATGCTGACCATTAACGCGCTGGCGGCGGCAGACACTGCTCTGATACCCGTACAGGCACAGTACCTTTCCGCGAAAGGTCTGGAACAGCTTTTGCAGACCATCAACAAGGTGCATCGGCAGATCAACCCAAAGCTGAAAATCGAAGGTATCCTGCTGACGATGACAGATAACCGCACCAACTATGGCCGACAAATCGACACGCTGATCCGGCAGGCATACGGAAAGCACATCAAAGTGTTCGGTCAGACGATTCCCCACTCCGTCCGTGCAGCGGAAATCAGCGCGGCGGGTAAGAGCATCTTTGTCCATGACCCGAAAGGCAAAGTGGCAGAAGCCTATAAATACTCTGACGAAGGAGGTGCTGGCCGATGCCGAAAAGCAGCGTAAACGCCAGTCTGAGCAGCTACGATGATATTTTTTCCACCGAAGAAACGCGGCAGGAAGAACAGCGCGAGCAGGTGCGGCAGATTCCGATTGGAGAGCTGTTTCCATTCAAGAACCATCCCTTCAAGGTTCTGGACGATGATTCTATGAGCGATACCGTGGAAAGTGTCAAGCAGTACGGTGTGCTTTCGCCGTTGATTGCCCGCCCCAGACCGAAGGGCGGCTATGAAATTATCTCCGGGCACCGCCGTCAACACGCTGCGGAGCTGGCCGGACTGGAAACCCTGCCGGTCATTGTGCGCCAGATGGACGATGATGCTGCCATAATCCTCATGGTAGATAGCAATTTGCAGCGTGAGCATATTCTGCCCAGTGAACGCGCATTTGCCTACAAAATGAAGCTGGACGCAATAAAAAATACAAGGTACAAGGTCAGATTTAACTTCGACACAAGTTGTGTCGAAGTTGCGGAGCAATGAAAAGCTGGGCGCAGAGAATAATCAAAGTCGTGAGACTGTTCGACGTTTCATCCGTCTGACCAACCTTATTCCAGAACTGCTGGACATGGTGGATAACAAAACCGTGTCCTTCAATCCTGCTGTGGAGCTTTCCTATCTTTCTCCTGAACAACAGCAGGAAGTGATCCGGGCAATGGATGATACCCAGAACTTTCCTTCTGTCTCACAAGCAAAGCGTATCAAGAAGCTGGCTCAGGATGGAACTTTTACAACGGAGACGGTCGTTGCCATTATGGGCGAGGAGAAAAAGAGCGAGCTTGATACAGTGACCATAAAAAATGACACCCTGAGAAAATACTTTCCCCGCAGCTATACGCCCAAACAGATGGAAGATACCATCATCAAGCTGCTGGAGCAGTGGCAGAAAAAGCGTCAGCACAGTGAAGAACGCTGACAGGATATGAATTGGAAAGACCCGGTTGGGTCTTTTTCTTTAGAAAAAAGGAGAAAACGCCTATGAAAAATGATTCTAATCCCATTATTCGTTCCCAGGAAGTCACCATTGATATGCACATCTGTGCGGCACTGTCGGAGAGCAGGGGCAGCGGCGAGATCTATTTTGCTGCCATCGCCCCGGATATGGAACTGACAGTCATCACGCTGGACGAGGCTCCCGACATTCTGCCCTGCTTTGACGAGGATGATGCATATCTGAACATCCCCGACAGCTCGCTGCTGCTTAGCTACAACCCGGCTCAGGTTCTGAAACTGGCAGGCAAGCACTATCTGACCGGCCCGGTCATTCTGGTGCGCACCAACATGGATGGCGAGTTCATCTCGCTGACGATTGATCAGGTCTACCTCTTTCAGAAGTACCTGATGCGCCACAGCGTCACCCTGATGGCTGACGGCCAGAAGCTGCCCTGCATCTGCATGGAGTGAGGTGTGCCATGCTGAACTTTTTTATCGGTTTCGCATTTTTTGAAGCCGGCGCTTTTTTCGGCTTCTTCGTGGCAGCTCTGTTGAACGCCGCCCATGCCTGGCAGGAGATCTCTATCAAATTCGAGGAGGACGATAATGGAACAGAACGAGAACACCTTGTCGGTGCTGAAAATTGCACCGGGACAGTATCCGCAGCAGGTCGAGATTGACAACAACCTGAAAGCCTTGCAGGAGGCGGTGGGCGGCACGATTGCTGCTGTTTACCCCTTTGCAGACCCAGTGGCTATCATCTGCAATGACGATGGTAAGCTCATGGGTCTGCCCCTGAACCGTGCTCTTCGGGATGAAAACGGAGAAATGTATGATGCCATTGCCGGAGACTTTCTAGTGGTGGGATTGGGCGAGGAGGATTTTGCATCCCTGACCCCAGAACTGGCGCAGAAGTACGAGCAGCTTTTCCATCAGCCGGAAGCCTTTCTGAAGCTAGGCAACCGTCTGTTGGTGCTGCCGGTGCCTGATGAACCTCCCGCAGAAAAGCCCCGCACCAAGCCCCCGGCAGAGCATGACCGCTAAAATCACCCTGCTGCACGGGAGGTGATGGCATTGCAGGAAGAAATCGAACAGAAATCCTTCAACCTGATGATCTCGACCACGAAATTGTCTGCCCGGACTGTCCTGCGGGCAGTTAAAGCGGCGTTTCGGCTGTACCAGTCCAAGGCATCCCAAGGCAAGCAGAGCGTCCGCACTCTTCTGCGGCAGAACCGGGGGCGTGTCCAGCGTGGAGATCAGCAAGACCGGCATCCGTGGTCTGGAACGCTATGCCAAAAAGTACGGCATCGACTACGCCATCCGTAAGGACACCTCCGAGGTGCCGCCCCGGTATCTGGTCTTTTTCAAAGCCCCGGACGCAGAAGCCTTCAACTCGGCGTTCAAAGAGTATTCGGCATCCCTGCTGAACAAGGACAAACGCCCCTCCGTATTGGCAAAACTGCATGAACTGGTGCAGGCTGCGGCAGAACTCCCCGGCAAAGTCCGGCACAAGGAACAGGAGCGAGGACTGTGACCACGAAAAAGCTGACAAAGCTGCTGGCGCTGTGTCTGCCCTATATCCTGCTGGGTCTGGTAGCAACGAATTTCGGAGAAGCGTGGCGGCTTTCCGAGGGCAAGGAACTGGGCGATAAGATCATGTCCATGATGGGCACAATCTCGGTGGCATTTGCAAACCCTCTGCCCAGCCTGCATCCGCTTGATTTGCTGGTGGGCTTGTGCTGCGGTGCAGGGTTACGGCTGGCGGTTTATTTGCGTGGAAAAACGCCAAGAAGTACCGCCACGGCATGGAGTACGGCTCTGCCCGGTGGGGCACCGCCAAGGATATTGAGCCGTTCATGGCACCCAAGTTTGCAGACAACATCATCCTGACCAAAACGGAACGGCTGATGATGTCCAACCGCCCACCGGACCCCAAAAACGCCCGGAACAAAAATGTGCTGGTGGTGGGCGGCTCCGGCAGCGGCAAGACGAGATTTTGGCTCAAGCCCAACCTTTTACAATGTCACAGTTCCTATGTGGTTACTGACCCGAAAGGCAGTATCGTGGTCGAGTGCGGGAACGCCCTCCTGAAGAACGGTTACAAGCTGAAAATCCTGAACACCATTAACTTTTCCAAGAGTATGCACTACAATCCTTTCGCCTATGTCCACAGCGAAAAGGACATTCTGAAACTGGTCACGACCCTGATGACCAACACCAAGGGCGACGGCAGCGGCGGCGATCCTTTCTGGGAGAAAAGCGAACGTCTTTTGCTGACCGCCCTGATTGCCTATCTGCATTATGAAGCCCCGGTGGAGGAGCAGAACTTTGCGACGTTATTGGAAATGCTGAACACCATGCAGGTGCTGGAGGACGACGAGGAATAGCAGAATCCGGTGGATCTGCTGTTTGAAGAACTGGACAAAAAAGAAGCCCAACAGCTTTGCCGGTCGGCAGTACAAACTTTACAAGCTGGCTGCTGGAAAGACTGCAAAATCCATCCTCATTTCCTGCGGTGCCCGGCTCGCCGCCCTTCGACATCCAAGAGCT
>ENA-OQJM01000228-OQJM01000228.1-human-gut-metagenome-genome-assembly--contig:-NODE-228-length-14851-cov-3.540274_pt1 | contig 14851 bp, 8 predicted proteins | sample MGYA00242607_ERZ504773 | MGnify/ENA primary metagenome ERZ504773 (study PRJEB26092, sample SAMD00036355) | human gut metagenome | host: Homo sapiens | study: EMG produced TPA metagenomics assembly of... | reverse complement strand
GACAAGAATATGGCAGGTGTTGCCAAAGCCGCTGCTGCCGCTGCACGTGCTGATGTTATTTTGGCGTTTGTAGGCGAAGAGGCTATTCTTTCAGGAGAGGCGCATTGCCTGGCCGACCTGAACCTGCAAGGTGCGCAAAGCGAACTGATTGCCGCTTTGGCGAAAATAGGAAAACCGGTGGTTACTGTCGTAATGGCAGGGCGTCCGTTGACCATAGGAAAGGAAGTCGAACTCTCGTCAGCTGTACTTTATTCGTTCCATCCCGGAACCATGGGAGGACCGGCATTGGCCGACTTGCTGTGGGGTAAGGCTGTGCCAAGTGGCAAGACTCCGGTGACTTTCCCGAAGATGGTAGGACAGATACCGGTTTATTATGCTCATAACAGTTCCGGACGTCCGGCTACGCGGAATGAGGTTTTGCTGAATGACATTCCGTTGGAAGCGGGGCAGACTTCGTTGGGATGTACTTCTTTCTATATGGATGCAGGTTTCGATCCGCTGTATCCGTTTGGCTACGGTCTGTCGTATACGACGTTCAAATATGATAATGTGAAACTCTCGTCTGCCAATCTGAAGAAGGAAGATGTGCTGACTGTGACTTTCGACCTTGAGAATACCGGAAAGTATGAAGGTACCGAGGTAGCCCAGCTTTACGTGCAGGACAAGTTTGCTTCGGTGACCCGTCCGGTGAAAGAGCTGAAACGCTTTGCTCGCGTCACATTGAAGCCGGGTGAGAAGAAAATGTATCGTTTGAACTTCCGATAAGTGAACTTGCTTTCTGGAATATAGATATGGTGAAGACGGTGGAAGCCGGAGACTTTGCTCTTTGGGTGGCACCGGATAGCCAAAGTGGAGAAGAAGTTTTCTTTAAGGTAGTAGATTGATTGTTGATTTAAGGTTAAAAAGAGAAGGGGCGGACCGTGACGGTTCGCCCCTTCTGCTTTCTTCTTTATAAGCCCCGCCTTCCGGCAAATAACTCATCACTTATTACTTATAACTTATAACTTTCTTATATCCATACACCGCATTGCTTCCCAGTTCTTCTTCGATGCGAAGCAGTTGGTTGTACTTTGCCATACGGTCTGAGCGGCTCAGCGAACCGGTCTTGATTTGTCCGCTGTTGGTAGCTACGGCTATGTCTGCGATAGTCGCATCTTCCGTTTCACCGGAACGGTGGCTGGTCACAGTGGTATAGCCGTTACGTTGAGCCATCTCAATAGCATCCAGAGTTTCGGTCAGCGAACCGATCTGATTTACTTTTACTAGGATAGAGTTTGCACAACCTTCACTGATTCCTTTTTCCAGGAACTTCACATTGGTAACGAACAGGTCATCACCTACCAGCTGGCAGCGATTGCCCAGACGCTCGGTCAGCATGCGCCATCCTTCCCAGTCGTTTTCTGCCATACCATCCTCTATCGAATCAATGGGGTAGTCCCAACTCAATTTTTCCAGATAAGCAACCTGTTCGGCGGCACTGCGCTTTTCCCCTTTTGGGCCTTCAAACTTGGTATAGTCATAGATGCCGTCATGATAGAATTCGGAAGAAGCACAATCCAAGCCGATGGTGATATGTTTAAACGGTTCATATCCGGCAGCTTCGATAGCGGCAAGGATACAATTCAAAGCATCTTCGGTGCCATCCAACGCAGGGGCAAAACCACCTTCGTCTCCTACGGCTGTACTTAGTCCGCGTTTTTTCAATACCTCTTTTAAAGCATGGAATACTTCTGCGCCCATCCGCAAGGCCTCACGGAATGTTTTAGCACCGACAGGACGAATCATAAATTCTTGAAAAGCGATAGGGGCATCGCTGTGTGAGCCTCCATTAATGATATTCATCATTGGAACAGGCATGATATAGGTGTTTGTTCCGCCAATATATCTGTAAAGAGGAATATCCAAATAATTGGCTGCAGCTTTTGCCACGGCTAGGGATACGCCCAAAATAGCATTTGCGCCCAGTTTTGATTTAGTTGGAGTTCCATCCAGATCAAGCATGGCTTTGTCAATACCACGTTGGTCCATAGAGTCCATTCCTTTCAATGCCGGAGCGATAAGAGTATTTATATTTTCTACAGCTTTTAATACGCCTTTGCCTCCGTAACGGGTCTTGTCGCCATCACGTAATTCCAAAGCCTCATGTTCACCGGTTGACGCACCCGATGGGACAGAGGCACGGCCCATAATCCCTGATTCCAATATAACATCCACTTCCACAGTGGGATTACCACGTGAGTCCAAAATCTCTCTTCCTTTAATCTCTGCTATTTTCATATAGTTCTAATTTTATAAGATGGTTTTATTTAATAACAATAGAGAAGCCGGATTTGTTGAGGTACTAGGGAAAGTTTTTCATGATATTTACTTTTTATTCTTTCCACAGAGTTACATCCGTCTTTATTTTCGTCTCCCTTTAATAAAGCTAGAGATCAATATGAAAATAAATGGATAGTGGGGGGGCTGTTATGGGCAAGTTCTTACTTGCAGGCTGCCGCACAAGAATATAAACTGTGGTATGATGAACCCGCTCAAGTTTGGACTGAAGCACTTCCGCTGGGTAACGGGCGGTTGGGAGCGATGGTATTCGGCAATCCCGGTGTGGAGCATATCCAGTTGAATGAAGAAACTATTTGGGCAGGACGTCCCAATAATAATGCTAATCCCAATGCGTTGGAATATATTCCCAAAGTGCGCCAGTTGGTGTTCGAAGGAAAATATCTTGAAGCACAAACATTGGCTACTGAGAAAATAATGGCGAAAACCAATAGTGGTATGCCCTATCAATCGTTTGGCGATCTGCATATTTCTTTTCCGGGGCATACACGTTATTCCGATTACTATAGGGAACTGAGCCTGGACTCAGCTCGTACCATTGTACGTTATAAGGTGGACGGGGTGACTTATCAGCGTGAAACATTGACTTCGTTTGCTGATCAGGTAGTTATGGTGCGTCTTACTGCCAGCCAACCCGGAAAGATTACTTGTAATGCCAATCTTACTACTCCGCATCAGGATGTGATGGTCTCGACGGAAGGGGAGGAGGTTACCCTTTCGGGCGTATCTTCTTGGCATGAGGGGCTAAAAGGGAAAGTCGAATTTCAGGGACGTATGACTGCACGTAGTCAAGGAGGGACCCAGGCTTGTCGTGACGGAGTCTTGAGTATAGAAGGGGCGGATGAGGCTGTGATTTATATTTCCATTGCTACCAACTTACTAATTATAAGGATATAACAGGTAACCAAGTGGAGCGTGCGAAGAACTATCTGCGCCGGGCTGTAAGTAAGGATTATGTGACATCACGTAAGGCACATGTTGATTTTTTCAAGCAATATATGGACCGTGTTTCTTTGGATTTAGGTATAGACAAATATGCAGGGGTAACCACTGATATGCGTGTGCAGAATTTCAAGGAAACGAAGGATGATTTTCTGGTAGCTACTTATTTCCGTTTCGGCCGCTATCTGTTGATTTGTTCTTCACAGCCGGGTGGGCAGCCTGCTAATTTGCAAGGCATTTGGAATGATAAATTATTTCCTTCCTGGGATAGTAAATATACTTGTAATATCAATGTTGAAATGAACTATTGGCCGGCCGAAGTGACGAATCTTAGCGAATTGCACGAGCCTTTGATACAGCTGATTCGTGAAGTGAGTGAAACAGGGCGTGAGTCAGCAAAGATTATGTATGGGGCGGATGGTTGGGTATTGCATCACAATACGGATATATGGCGTGTTACCGGAGCTATAGACAAGGCTCCGTCGGGATTATGGCCTACGGGTGGAGCTTGGCTGTGCCGTCATTTGTGGGAACGTTATCTTTATACAGGCGATATGGAGTTTCTCCGTTCGGCTTATCCTATCATGAAAGAAGCCGGTAAGTTTTTTGATGAAATAATGGTGAAGGAACCGTTACATAACTGGTTGGTGGTATGCCCGAGCAATTCTCCGGAGAATACTCATGCGGGCAGTAATGGAAAAGCGACTACGGCTGCCGGGTGTACTTTGGATAACCAACTGATATTCGATTTATGGAATCAGATAATCACTACCGCCCGATTATTGGGTACGGATGCTGAATTTGCCACCCATTTGGAACAGCGTTTAAAGGAAATGGTACCCATGCAGATAGGACGTTGGGGGCAATTGCAGGAATGGATGACAGATTGGGACAATCCGCAGGATGTGCACCGTCATGTATCACACCTTTATGGTTTGTTCCCCAGTAATCAGATTTCTCCTTACCGTACTCCCGAATTGTTTGATGCGGCACGTACTTCGCTGATCCATCGTGGCGATCCGTCTACCGGATGGAGTATGGGATGGAAGGTATGTTTGTGGGCTCGTCTGTTGGATGGTGATCATGCTTATAAACTGATAACCGATCAGTTGACTCTTGTACGTAACGAGAAGAAAAAAGGAGGAACTTATCCTAATTTGTTTGATGCCCATCCACCTTTTCAGATTGACGGTAATTTTGGTTGTACAGCGGGTATCGTAGAAATGCTGATGCAGAGCCACGATGGTTTTATTTATTTACTTCCCGCATTGCCGGCGCAATGGAAAGAAGGAAGCGTGAACGGGATTATAGCTCGTGGAGGTTTTGAATTGGATTTGAGTTGGAAGAATGGTAAAGTGAGCCGGTTGGTGGTGAAATCCCGTAATGGGGGGAACTGTCGTTTGCGTTCTTTAAATCCGCTGGCAGGCAAAGGGCTGAGAACGGCAAAAGGGGAGAATCCGAATAAATTGTATGCCATACCCGAAATCTTGCAACCGATTATAAATAAAGAAGCGAAATTGAATAAAGTTGAGTTGAAAAAAACTTATCTTTATGATCTGGAAACCAAAGCAGGTGAAGAATATATATTCTTAGGTAAGTGATGATTCTTGCACTGATTGTAAGGATGAAAAATAGTAAAAAGAAGAAATATGAAAAGAACAGGATTAAACATTATTTGCTCATTGTTGCTGGTAGGTGGAATGTGTGCATGTACTGCCACTCCTAAACAGACCGAAGAAATCAAATGGAGCGAACGTATGGCTCAGTCGGAAATGCAACGTTTCCCTGAGCCTTGGATGATAGAAAAAGCGAAAAAGCCTCGTTGGGGCTATACGCACGGACTGGTGGTGAAATCCATGTTGGAGGAATGGAAACACACCGGTGACACAGCCTATTATAATTATGCAAAAATATATGCAGACAGTCTGATAGACACTGACGGTAAGATAAAGACCATGAAATATCTTTCTTTTAATATTGATAATATCAATGCCGGAAAGATTTTATTCGATTTTTATGAAAAGACGGGAGACGGGCGTTATAAGGTGGCGATGGATACTCTTCGTAAACAACTGACCGAACAGCCCCGTACCAGTGAAGGTGGCTTCTGGCACAAACTGATATATCCGCATCAAATGTGGCTGGATGGTATATTCATGGCTTCTCCTTATTTGGCTCAATATGGTAACGTATTCAAGGATACTACGGTCAATGCCGATATTGTGAATCAAATAAAGCTGATTGCCGTAAAACGTATGATCCTAAAACCGGTTTGTTTTATCATGGTTGGGATGAGAGCAAGACACAAAATTGGGCAAATAAGGAAACCGGATGCTCACCCAATTTCTGGAGCCGCAGTATAGGCTGGTATGCCGCTGCCGTGGTGGATGTATTGGATTATATGCCGGCGCAGTTCGAAGGACGTGACAGTATAATGACGATCATAAATATGTTGACCGAAGGTATTGTAAAATATCAAGATCCTGAAACAGGGGTATGGTGGCAGGTGACTGACCAAAATAACCGTAAAGGAAACTATTTGGAATCTTCTGCTTCATCGCTTTTTGTGTATTTCTTGTGTAAAGCAGTGAATAAAGGATATATTTCTTCGGAATATAAGATGGCTGCAGAACGTGGTTTTAATGGCCTGATCAAACAATTCATTAAAGAAGAACCTGATGGTTCGTACACTATTACCAACTGTTGTGCTGTTGCCGGATTAGGCGGTAAAGGAAACCGGGATGGAAGTTTTGCTTATTATATAGGTGAGCCGGTAATAGAGAATGATCCGAAGTCAGTAGGTTCCTTTATTTTGGCGGCTATTGAATATGAGAAAATGAAGTAGTAGGAATAATCTGAGAAAGATGAGGACATTTGTCAAAAAAGTCTTCATCTTTTCTCATAAGATCAAGAGCTTTTTAAAAAAGATAACCGCCTTTTTTTAAAAAACATAAGGACCTTTTTTTAACACCTTGTTGTTTTGATAAAAGCTCTTGTTTAGAGATTGTTAATTAATAAACGAATTTGAAAATACAATGATGAACAGACACGCATTACTTTCCTTATTGGCTTTATTGCTATGTTACTCTACTTCCTTGCCGGCGCAGAAAGCGAAAACGTATATTCCCTGGAAGAATGGCAAACTGGTGGTGTCCGAGGAGGGACGCTACCTGAAGCATGAAAATGGAGTACCTTTCTTCTGGTTGGGTGAAACTGGATGGCTGATGCCGCAACGCTTGAATCGTGACGAGGTTTCTTACTATCTGAATAAGTGCAAGGATGCCGGATATAACATGGTGCAGGTGCAGGTATTGAACGGTGTGCCTTCCATGAATATTTACGGTCAGTATTCCATGATAGACGGTTTTAATTTCAAGGATATCAACCGCAAAGGGATTTATGGATATTGGGACCACATGGACTATATTATTAAAAGTGCTGCTTCACGGGGCATCTATATAGGGATGGTATGTATTTGGGGAACTCCCGTGGAACAAGGGTTGATGAATGAAAAAGAAGCCGTGGCATACGGTAAATTTCTTGCGGAACGTTACAAGGATGAGCCGAATATTATTTGGATGATAGGAGGGGATATCCGTGGTGATAATAAGACGGAGGTATGGGATGCGTTGGCAAACAGTATCCGTAGCATAGATAAAGGTCATCTGATGACTTTCCATCCGCGTGGACGTACCACGTCGGCTACTTGGTTTAATGACCGCGAATGGCTGGATTTCAATATGTTCCAAAGCGGACACCGTCGTTACGGGCAGCGTAATGGTGATGGTGACTATCCTATCGAAGAGAATACGGAAGAAGATAACTGGCGTTTTGTGGAAGCCAGTCAGGCAAAGACTCCGTTGAAACCAGTAATTGATGATGAACCTATTTATGAAGACATTCCACAGGGACTGCATGATCCCAATGAAACCCGTTGGAATCAGCACGATGTGCGTCGTTATGCCTATTGGTCGGTATTCGCCGGATCATTCGGGCACTCATACGGTCATAATGATATCATGCAATTTATCCGTCCGGGATATGGAGCCTCTTTTGGTGCCGACGGACGCAAGAAAGCATGGTGGGATGCTTTGGAAGATCCCGGCTTCAATCAGATGAAATATCTGAAGAACTTGATGTTGACTTTTCCTTTCTTTGAACGTGTGCCCGATCAGAGTGTTATTGCGGGAACTAACGGCGAACGCTATGACCGTGCCATCGCTACCCGTGGAAATGACTATTTGTTGGTTTACAATTACTCAGGACGTCCTATGCAGATCGATTTGAGCAAAATCAGCGGTGCGAAAAAGAATGCATGGTGGTATAGCGCAAAGGACGGTAAGTTGGAATATATCGGTGAGTTTGACAGTAAAGTCACTTCTTTCCAGCATGATAGCGGTTATCTGAGCGGTAATGATCAGGTTCTGATTGTTGTGGATTCTGCAAAGGATTATGTGCAGAAAGCTTGGACAGCCTTGCCGGATGCCATACAGAAATGGAATAAGTAAGAAATATGCATATCATGAAAAAACAAGTATTATTAATCATTCTTTTGGCACTTCCGTTGTGGTTGAAAGCAGCGGATGTTTCGGTTACCGGCCTGCGTACCGAGCAGATGGTAGATCCCATGGGGCTGGATACTGCTGTCCCTCGTATGAGCTGGCGGCTGGAATCTTCTCAAAGAAATGTGATGCAGACCGCCTACCGGATTTTGGTTGCCTCTTCTCCTGAACTTTTAGCACAGGATAAAGGGGATTTGTGGGATTCCGGAAAAGTGGAATCCGATGCGTCCGTATGGATTCCTTATCAAGGGAAGCGTTTGAAAAGCAATCAGCGTGTTTACTGGAAAGTGAAAAGCTATACCAATCGAGGTGAGACAGAATGGAGCGAGCCTGCCCGATGGGGGATGGGACCTTTAGGTGAGATTCATTGGAAAGGACGATGGATAGGTTGGGACGCTGCGTTTGCATGGGATCGGGAAGATTCACACAGCCGTTTGAGCTCTCGTTATTTACGCACGGAATTTAAAACGCAAGCCAAGGAGATAAAGTATGCTACCCTTCATTTGTGTGGTTTGGGAATGTACGAACTGTTCATTAACGGTCAGCGGATAGGTGATCAGGTATTGGCGCCGGCTCCAAGTGATTATCGTCGTACTGTGCTTTACAATTCTTTTGATGTCACTAAACAGGTTGCCGGAGGAAATGCCGACAATGCCATCGGAGTGACCCTGGGCAACGGACGTTTCTACACTATGCGTCAAAATTACAAACCTTATAAGATTCCTACTTTTGGTTACCCCAAGTTACGTTTGAATCTGATTATAGAATATACCGACGGCAGTATACAGCGCATCAACAGTGATGAGAAATGGCGTTTGACGGCTCAAGGGCCTATACGTAGCAATAATGAATACGATGGTGAAATTTACGATGCCCGTATGGAATTGGGAAACTGGACACAGCCCGGTTATGATGATTCCAAATGGCTGAAAGCGCAACGTGTTTCATTGCCGTATGGTACACTTCGTGGCAATACCGCTCCCAACATGAAAGTGATGAAAACGCTGAAGCCGGCTGTCTTCAAGCAATATGGTAACCGTTATATGATTGATTTCGGTCAGAATATGGCAGGATGGGTGCGTATTAACATAGCGAAAGCCGCTGCGGGAGATACGATTTGCATACGTTATGCCGAACGGGTAAAGAATGACGGTACGGAACTGGATGTGGAAAATCTCCGCCATAGCCAGAGTACGGATTATTATATCTGCAACGGTAAAGAAAACAACACTTCCTGGAGTTCTCGTTTTTCTTATCATGGATTCCAATATGTAGAAGTGACAGGTTATAAAAATCTGAAAGCGGAAGATTTGGTTGCTGAAGTAGTATATGATGACTTGGAAGATAACGGTACTTTCGAATGTTCCAATGATATCATGAACCGGGTTTATCGGAATGCCTGGTGGGGGATTTCCAGTAATTATAAAGGAGTGCCTTTGGATTGTCCCCAGCGTGACGAGCGCCAGCCCTGGCTTGGCGACCATGCTATGGGAACGTGGGGGGAAAGTTTCATGTTCAATAATGGAAACACCTATGCCAAATGGGCGGATGACATCCGTGAAGCGCAGCGTGAAGACGGTTGTATTCCTGATATTTGTCCGGCTTATTACAATTATTATACATCGGAAATGACGTGGTCATCCACATTTCCGGTAATCTGTGATATGGTTTATGAACAGTTCGGCAATATCGAACCTATTCGTAAAAATTATGCCGCTATCAAGAAATGGATGCACCATATACGCAGTGAGTTCACTACAGAGGATGGAGTGATTAACGCCGATAAATACGGTGACTGGTGTATGCCTCCCGAATCACCGGAATTGATTCACAGTCAGGACCCTGCCCGCAAGACGGATGGAGCGCTGATTGCTACAGCCTACTATTATAAGGTATCGCAAATGCTGGCCAAGTTCGCCCGTTTGCAAGGTTTGGAAGATGAGGCGAAGGAATTCGAGAAGGATGCAGCAAAAATTAAAGACTGCTTCAACGCCCGTTTCCTTACAGTTAAGAAGGGAACTTCTCCGGTACAAATGCCCCATGTTCTTTATCCCGACAGCATATTCTATGGTAACAATACAGTGACGGCTAATATCCTGCCACTGGCTTTCGATATGGTGCCTGAAGCCTATAGGGAAGAAGTGGAAAAAAATGTAATAACAGGCATTATTACCCGGAATAAAGGTCACATCAGCAGTGGGGTGATAGGTATGAACTGGATGATGCGTGAGCTTACCCGTATGGGGCGTGGCGATGTTGCTTTCTTGTTGGCAAGCAACAAAACTTATCCCAGTTATGGCTATATGATAGAAAAGGGAGCTACTGCCATTTGGGAATTGTGGAACGGTGATACCGCCAATCGTTGGATGAACAGTTGTAACCATGTGATGATATTGGGTGATCTATTGACTTGGTATTTCCGTGATTTAGCCGGATTTAATCCGGCACAGCCCGCTTACAAACAAATCATCTTTAAACCGGATTTTTCCATCCAAGAGTTGAGTTATGTCAAAGCTTCGCATAACACTTTATATGGTAAGATGATTAGTAATTGGAAGAAAACTCTTACGCATCTGGAATGGGATATCACGATTCCTTGTAATACTACTGCATTGGTTTATCTTCCTACCTTGGACGAGAAGGCGGTAAAGGATAAGGACGTTACCTTTGTACGTCGGGAAGGCAACTCTACCGTATGGAGTGTTCCTTCGGGAAACTATCATTTTTCGGTTAGTATGGATCCATCTTTAGGTAAAAACCGTGCAGGTATCGTGGAAGATCAGTTTTTATACGAGCAAGCTTCTTTTCCCGAATGTCATGGCGCTACTATTGTGGAATTGAAGAACGGAGACCTGGTAGCTTCTTTCTTTGGAGGTACTAAAGAGCGTAATCCGGATTGTTGTATCTGGGTATGTCGCAAGCCGAAGGGTGCGACGGAATGGAGCGCACCTTATCTGGCTGCCGACGGGGTGTTTAGTCTGGATGATCCGCAAGCTGTTTTGGCGGGCATTACAGCAGAATCCACTCCGGCGGATGCCGGCCCCGTGGTTTCTACGTTTAAAGGGGATAAATCCCGGGCACGCCGCAAGGCTTGTTGGAATCCTGTGCTTTTCCAAATACCCGGCGGAGATTTAATCCTGTTCTATAAAATAGGATTGAAAGTAGCCGATTGGAGTGGTTGGCTGGTACGTTCTAAAGATGGTGGAAAAACTTGGAGCCAACGTGAACCGTTGCCAAAAGGTTTCTTAGGTCCTATTAAAAATAAGCCGGAGTATGTGGATGACCGTATTATTTGTCCTTCCAGTACAGAAGGTGATGGAGGATGGCGTATCCATTTTGAAATTTCGGATGATAAAGGAAAGACTTGGAAGATGGTAGGTCCTGTAGAGGCGGAAATGAGTGTGCCTACTGCTTTGCGTAAGGCAAATGCAGCCAATGTAGACGATCAGGAAGGCGGTGAAGCCATAAAAGGAGAAGGCGAGAAGCCTATTTATGCTATCCAGCCCAGCATTTTGCGTCATAAGGATGGGCGTTTGCAGGTGCTTTGCCGTACACGTAACGCACAGATTGCTACTTCATGGAGCAGTGACAACGGTGAAACATGGAGTAAAGTTACCTTGCTTGATGTTCCCAATAATAATTCGGGTACGGATGCCGTAACAATGAAAGATGGTCGTCACGTATTGATTTATAATGATTTCAGTACATTGCCGGGCACTCCGAAAGGGCCGCGTACACCGTTGTGTGTGGCGGTTTCGGATGATGGTATTCACTGGAAGAATGTAATGACATTGGAAGACAGCCCTATCAGCCAATATTCTTATCCGTCCATCATTCAGGGCAAGGATGGCAAACTCCATGCCGTATATACCTGGCGCCGTCAGCGTGTGGCTTATAAAGAGTTGGATTTGAGCAAACTGAAATAATACGATTGTGGATAAAGGAGTTCTTTGATAGAAAGTATTGGAGAACTTGAAAAAAACGGGTGTCTGAAATAAAAATCAGAAACCCGTTTTTTGAAAACAGACTTTCATTATCTGCCAATGAAAGCTCTTTCTAAAGATACAGAATATGAAATAATTATAAATAGAGTACAAACGTTTCTTATTATCGTCCTCTCTTTATAAAGAAAAGAATAAGTGACAGATTATTATGAAGAGCATTAGACTACTACTTTTACTGGCTTCCGGAGTAACTACGGGAGCATTTGCCCAATCGGGCGGGCTGACGGATATGAGCCAAAGTCGTTTTGCCAAGATGGCCAATACGGAATTAGGTGCTGTGCATTGGACAGATGGCTTTTGGGGCGACCGTTTCAATGTATATAGCCATACCTCCTTGCAAAGTATGTGGGATACATGGAACAATCCCGATGTTTCGCATGGTTTCCGTAACTTTGAAATAGCTGCCGGTGTTTGCGAAGGCGAACATTGGGGACCTCCCTTTCATGATGGTGATATGTATAAATGGATGGAGGGAGTGGCTTCCGTGTATGCCGTCACGAAAGATCCCGAATTGGATAAACTGATGGACCACTTCATTGAACATGTGGTGAAAGCCCAGCGTGCGGACGGTTACATCCATACCCCTGTCATCATTGAGGAAAAGAATAAGGGGATTGACACTCATTCGGAAAAACAGCAACAGACGGTAATTGGTACCAAAGTAGGCGGTGAGGACGAGAAAGGTGCATTTGCCAATCGTCTGAATTTTGAAACCTACAATTTGGGACATCTGATGATGGCAGGTATTATTCATCGCCGTGCCACCGGAAAGACTACTTTATTCGATGCTGCCGTAAAAGCGACAGACTTCCTCTGTCATTTCTATGAAACCGCTTCTGCGGAACTGGCAAGAAATGCTATTTGTCCTTCCCATTATATGGGCGTGGTGGAAATGTACCGTGCTACAGGGAATCCCCGTTATCTGGAACTTTCCAAGAATCTGATTGATATCCGTGGAATGGTGGAAAATGGCACCGATGATAATCAGGACCGTATTCCGTTCCGTCAGCAATACAATGCGATGGGACATGCCGTGCGTTCCAATTACCTGTATGCCGGTGTGACCGATGTGTATGCCGAAACAGGAGAAGACCAACTGATGAAAAACCTGACCAGCATCTGGAAAGACATTGTGACCCGCAAGATGTATGTTACAGGAGCGTGCGGTGCGCTGTATGACGGTACTTCGCCGGATGGTACCTGCTATGAACCGGACAGTATTCAGAAAGTACACCAAAGCTATGGCCGTCCTTATCAGTTGCCTAATAGTACGGCGCATAACGAGACCTGCGCCAATATCGGCAATATGCTTTTCAACTGGCGTATGCTGGAAGTGACGGGCGATGCCAAATATGCGGATATTGTGGAAACTGCCCTCTATAACAGTGTGTTGAGTGGTGTCAGTCTGGATGGAAAGAAATATTTCTATACCAACCCGTTGCGCATCAGTGCGGATTTGCCATACACACTTCGCTGGCCTAAAGAACGTACCGAGTATATCAGTTGCTTCTGTTGTCCGCCTAATACGCTGCGCACCGTTTGTCAAGCCCAGAACTATGCTTATACGGTGACTCCGAATGCGGTATATTGCAATTTATATGGAGCGAATACACTGGCGACAGCTTTGAAGGAAGTGGGAAAGATCGGGCTGATGCAAGAAACGGAGTATCCGTGGGAAGGTGCTGTGAAGCTGACTGTTACCGAAGCTCCGAAACCATCAAAAAAGAAAGCATTCTCTTTGTTCCTCCGTGTTCCGGACTGGTGCGAGAAAGCAACTTTGAAGGTAAATGGTGAACCGGTGCAAGGAACTTGGAAAGCGAATACATACGCCGAGGTAAACCGCATCTGGAAGAAAGGGGACTGTGTGGAATGGGTGATGGATATGCCTGTAAAATTGCTGGAAGCAAATCCGTTGGCCGAAGAAATCCGTAACCAGGTAGTGGTAAAACGTGGCCCGTTGGTATATTGTTTGGAAAGTATGGATATAGAAGGCGGACATAAGATAGATAATGTGCTGATACCTGCCGATATCCGGTTGACCCCGAAAAAAATAATCATTGAAGGCAGTCCGATTGTCGCGTTGGATGGTACTGCCCGTCTGGTTGATGAGGTATCGTGGAAAGATACATTGTACCGCGAGGTAGGAAAGGCCGACAAACCGGTCAATATCCGTCTGATTCCTTATTATGCATGGGGAAATCGCGGAAAGGCTGAAATGACGGTATGGATGCCTTTGGCGCGGACTAATCACTAACCACTTACTCCTAATGATTTACAAATGAAAAAAATATTCATAACCACTACTGCGCTGCTGATAGCTTGTACACTATCAGCAGCCGATTTGTTCGTATCTCCGAAAGGTAATGACCGGAATCCGGGTACCAAAGACTCTCCGAAGGCCACCCTTACAGCCGCATTGCGTCAGGCAAGGGAACTTCGTCGTCTTAATGATGAGAGTGTAAAAGGTGGCATCACCATTCATATGGAGGCAGGTGATTACCATCTGTACGAACCCGTCTTTATTCGTCCCGAGGACAGCGGGACGGAAGCTTCACCTACAGTCATCACTTCGGATGGAAATGCCATTCTGAATGGTGGGGTGGAAATCAGAAACTGGAAGAAGCAAGGAAAGTTGTGGGTAGCCGATGTCCCTATGTTTAACGGACGTCCGCTGGATTTCCGGCAACTGTGGATCAATGGACAAAAGGCTGTTCGTGCAAGGGATGTGGCAGACTTTGAAAAGATGTATCGCATCATCAACAACGATCCCCAAAACGAAATACTGTGGGTACCTGCCGCTGCTGTAAAGAAAATACAGAAGGCCCGATATGCCGAAATGGTCCTTCATGAAATGTGGTGTGTGGCAAATCTCCGTATCAAGTCGGTCGAAATACAGGGAGACAGTGCCGCCGTGCGTTTCCATAATCCTGAAAGCCGCATCCAGTTTGAACATCCGTGGCCGCGTCCTATGGTGACTAAGGATGGTCACAACTCGGCTTTCTATCT
>ENA-OQJM01000223-OQJM01000223.1-human-gut-metagenome-genome-assembly--contig:-NODE-223-length-15075-cov-3.938320_pt1 | contig 15075 bp, 16 predicted proteins | sample MGYA00242607_ERZ504773 | MGnify/ENA primary metagenome ERZ504773 (study PRJEB26092, sample SAMD00036355) | human gut metagenome | host: Homo sapiens | study: EMG produced TPA metagenomics assembly of... | reverse complement strand
ATCCGTGAATATTGACTGTTTCATACATTTTGTGTTATATATCAAAAAATAATTTTATAATTAAAGTTGATTTAATAAAAAATATTCTATATTTGCGATGTGATATAAACTTAATTTAAGAATGTAGTTCTGATAGAACTTCAAACAGTAACTTTAAAAACAAATCTATGAAGAAAACCTTATTCATGCTTTTTTGCCTGTTATGCTCCATAGGAGCCATGGCACAAAAGAAAACAATCACGGGTGTGGTCACAGACGCCACAGGTGAAGCGGTTATTGGCGCCAGTATTGTAGAAACAGGCACCACGAATGGTACAGTTACCGACTTAGATGGTAATTTTACACTTTCCGTAGCCAATGATGGCAGTATCAGAGTATCATTTGTCGGTTATCAGACACAAACTTTAAGCGTAAAGGGAAAGTCAACTTTTAAAATAGCATTGAAAGAAGACTCAGAAATGCTCCAAGAAGTTGTTGTAACCGGATATGGCGGCAAACAGTTGCGCACAAAAGTAACCAACTCCATTTCCAAGGTAAAAGAAGAAACATTAAAACAAGGACTTTATTCCAATCCGGCACAAGCCTTATCAGGAGCCGTAGCAGGTCTATCCGTCAGCCAGACTTCCGGTAATCCGGGAGCAGCTCCTACCTTGGTACTTCGAGGAGGTACTAATTTTGACGGTTCAGGTTCACCTCTAATCCTGGTAGACGGCCAAGTACGCGGTTCTTTAAGTGACATTAACCCGGCCGATATTGAATCCATGGAAGTATTAAAAGATGCCGGCGCCACCGCCATCTATGGCGCCCGAGCCAATGACGGTGTAGTACTAGTCACTACCAAACGAGGCAAAGAGGGAAGTACACGTGTAGAACTTTCGGCCAAACTAGGCTGGAACTACTTCCACAACTCTTATAACTTTATGAATGCGCGTGATTACATTTACTGGATGCGCACTGGTTACATGAATGCTTACACGGGAGACATGAAACATCCAGACGGATCGGCCGTACAAGGATGGTCTTCACTGACCGGTCTGACTGGTGCCACTCCTTATGGAACAGGCAACAAATATTGGGCAGATGATGACAAGACAATCCCGCTGAATGGAAACGAAAACAGCCAGGCTATATGGAGTACCATGAAATATTCGGACGATCTGGCTTTCCTGCTCAACCAAGGATGGGAAACCATGACTGATCCTATTTATGGAGACCAACTGATTTTCAAGAATACAGATATAGCGGATTTCAATATCAATTCCCCATCTTTCTCACAAGACTACAACCTGAGTGTAAGCGGAGGAAATGAAAAGGGAAACTACTATGCAGGTTTGGGATACAACCATAGTGAAGGTACAGCCGTAGGAAACAAGTACCAACGTATCACTTTCACATTCAATGCCGATTACAAGCTGAAACCATGGTTAACCTCCAACTCCAGCTTCAACTTTGCAGATGCAACCTGGAACGACCTTCCTCCTACCCAAAGCGCAGAAGCCAACTACTTCTCACGCGTTTTATCATTACCTCCCACTTTCCGTGGATATAATGCTGACGGTGAAATGCTTTTGGGACCCAATTCAGGCGACGGAAACCAACAAATCAATTTTGACAAGTTTGTCCGTGACAACAATACAGACAAGTTCACCATGAACCAATCTTTTACCGCAGATATCATGAAAGGACTCTCATTAAAAGTGAACGCCATCTGGTTCTATTCAGAAGAAAAATATGAAGCTTTCAACAAAGATTATTTATCTTCTCCCGGAAACTGGGTAACCTCACACAGCACCTCGGCTTCCTACGGGCGCACATTGGACCAAACTTATAATGCAGTGTTAAACTACAACTATCAAATAAACAAAGACCACTATCTGGATGCCATGGCCGGCTTCGAGTACTACGACTCATATTATAAAGGTTTCAGTGCCTCAGGATCGGGAGCTCCCAGTGACGCTTTCGGTGATTTGGAATATACCAGTGATGACAAAGGCAAACGCAGCATAGACTCCTCACACAGCCGCCAGCGTATCATGTCATTCTTCGGTCGTGTAAATTATGACTACCAGTCAAAATACTTGCTGTCTTTTGTTCTAAGACGGGACGGCTACTCCAAACTGGCCAAAGACAATCGCTGGGGTGTCTTCCCCGGAGTATCTACCGGATGGGTGTTCTCCAAAGAAAAATTTGCCAGTGAATGGGCCGATATCATCTCATTCGGTAAATTGCGTGCCAGCTTCGGTCTGAATGGTAATGTAAACAAAGATTTTGTAGGAAACTACACAGTACAAGGTGCTTATGCAGGCAGCAAATACAACGGCAACGCTTACTTCCTGTTGAACAACCTTCCTAATCCCTACTTGAAATGGGAGAAGTCAAGAACTTTCGAAATCGGTCTGGATCTAGGCTTTCTGGCCAACCGTATCAATGCCAATTTGACTTACTACAACCGACTGACCAGTGACAAGTATGCCAACATCACCATCCCGTCTACTTCGGGTGTTTCTTCCTTTACCTCCAACAATGGTAAGTTCCAGAACCAAGGCTTTGAATTCGAACTGGCATTCAAAGTTATCGACTCCAAAGACTGGAAATGGAATCTGAACTGGAACGGCGCATTAAATAAAAACAAAGTAGTGGCATTGCCCGACAACGGTCTGGAAAGAAACCGTCAAAATGCATTTCAAGTATATACCGGACGCCAGCTGGAGGACGGAAGCTATGAAAAAGCATGGGTAGGCGGTTATCAGGAAGGACAACGTCCAGGTGATTTGTACATGTTCGTAGCCGAAGGAATCTATCGTTCCGAAGATGAAATACCAGGAGGGCTGATCGACTTGTCAAGTGGTAACAACGGCTCAAGCAACCGTCCCCTTTACGGAGGTGAGGAAGGATATAACAAACTGACAGCCAATCAAAAAGCGAACTCCCTCCGCATCCAGCCGGGTGATGTGAAATGGAAGGATGTAAACGGCGACGGCATCATCGACAATTACGACATGGTGAAAGTGGGCAACACTGTACCCAAATGGACAGGAGGTATCAATACTTCAGTCACCTGGAAAGACCTTACTTTATCAGCACGTTTTGACTATGCGCTCGGTTTCAAAGCGGTAGACTGGAAAACCATGTGGATCATGTCTTGCGCACAAGGTACTTATAATACCATTGCAGAAACCCACGACACCTGGTCACCCGAAAATCCCGGTGCACAATATCCTACTTATGTATGGGCCGACCAGTTGGGTAAGCGCAATTATTGCCGTCAATCCTCCATGTTTGCCTACAACGGTGACTATCTATCTTTCCGTGAAATAGCCTTGTCATATAATCTGCCAAGCAACTGGGTACGCAAAGCAGGACTAGGTTCAGTCATGCTCTCGTTAACCGGTCAGAACCTGGGTTACCTGACAGAAGCCAAACATTTATTCTCTCCGGAAAAGACGGACAACAATGGTGGATACCCATTGCCTCGCACTGTCATTCTCGGCGTAAACGTTTCTTTCTAAACTTATAAACTCTAACAGATTATGAAAAAAATATTCTATATCCTTTCAATATGTGTGATGACCATTCTCCAGCCGTCCTGTGATGCACTGGATCTGGCACCGGAAGATTATTATGGAGCCGGAAATTTCTGGAAAGAAGCTTCCCAGCCCAAAGCATTCATGTTGGGTCTGCACGCCCAATTAAGAAGTTACTATGACATGTTCTACACCTTGGGCGAACTCCGCGGCGGCACACAACGTGTGGGCACCTCCTCGCTGAACACCAGCTTGAACTATGCCGATATCCGGTCACAGAATATCTCGGAAGATATTCCCGGCATATCCAATTGGAACGGACTATACTCTCCTATCATGCAAGTAAACCATTTTATCCAAGAAGTAGAAAATGGGTGTACGTTTCTGGATGATGCGACCCGGAGCCGGTATTTGGGACAAGCGTATGGCATGAGAGCCCTGTATTACTTCATGCTATACAGAACTTTCGGGGGAGTACCTCTCATCACCAAAGTAGATATATTGGACGGCAAGCCATCGGCAGACAAATTCTATGTAGAACGCGCCACACCCGAAGCCACGATGGAATTTATCAAAGCAGATATTAATAAATCCGAAAACTATTTCGGAAATAACACCTCCTTTGATGCATACGACTGGTCACGCTATGCCACTTTAATGCTTAAAGCAGAAATCTATATGTGGGCAGCGAAAGTATCCATCACCGGATTCACAGCAACCGGGGCAACCGATTTACAGACTGCCAAGACCGCCTTATCCGGAATCATAGGACATTTTGAATTAATGGACAACTTTGCCTCCATCTTCTCATGCGACAATAAAAAGAACGCTGAGATTATCTTCGCCATGCCGTTTGTAGAGGGTGAGGCCAGCAATGACGGAAGCAGATTCCTTTATCAGGATGCTGTATTTCTGGGGCAGGCACATGGTCGTGACGGTAAAGTAATTGAAAAAGACACCTTAAATTTGAAAGGTACCGGTGGGGTATTCCGTGACGAGTACACAGAAGATTTCTGGAAAACGTTCAAAGAAGGAGACAGCCGTCGTGATGCCACATTCATGGAGTATTACATGAAAAATGATAATGGTACGCTCAGCGAATTCGGATGCGTAATGAAAAAACGTATAGGTACAATCAATTCCAATGACAACCGCATTTATATTTCGGACATCCCTGTTTACCGCTATGCCGATGCGTTACTAATGATGGCGGAAATTGAAAACGGATTGAACAACCCTTGTGCTTCGTATATCAACGAAGTACGCAAACGTGCATACGGAGACACCTTTGAAGAAAACAAATACACGGAAGGCAGCTATGCGGAAAATGAACTAGCCATTTTGCAGGAACGGGACAAAGAGTTTGTCAGTGAAGGCAAGCGCTGGTTTGACGTATTGCGTATGCACGATGCATCCGGACGTTCTTTGGTCTTTTCTGCCGATGCCAACTATCCGGGCACAAATCCTATCCTCGGTACAGAAGAAGCATATAAAATGCTTTGGCCGGTTAATATCGGTACTTTGAATGTGAATCCGTTATTAACTCAAACTCCGGGATACGGGAAAAATAAGCCAAATCCTCCTGTTTATTTTTCAGGACAGATGTTTTAACATAGAAAAATAAAGGTGTGTCGTGAGATACACCTTTATTCATTATGCATATAGTTGATAAAACATCAACAACACAGAAAATCAATAACTATTTCCGTTCTTTTGACAGCTCCTCCAATGTTTTTTCCTCGTACCTGCAAATGGCCTTCTTATAATCCTCGGAAATCAATTTCGGTTCTTTGGTAGCCAGGTCATAACCTACCATCACCGTGCGGCACTCACACTTCACCTCATGGGTATCCGTAGTCACGGCACGCTGCAACAAAGTAAAACTCTTATGCCCCAAATGTACCACAGCCGTTTCTATCACCAGATGATCCGAGAAAAATACCGGCATAAAGAAGTTTGCATTGATATTGGCCACCACAATAGCCAGCTTACTCCAGTCGGCACTGCCAAATACATCTTTTATATAAGTAGTCTTTGCCAAATCATACAAAGAAAAGTAAACCGAATTGTTCATATGACCAAACTGGTCCACATCGCTGAATCGTATCTGCACCGGCATAGTATGCCTGAATTTTATATCCTCTGCCATAGTTAAGCTTATTAAAATCGTTCAAATATAACACTTTTCTCAATAATTGAACCCTAAATGACAGATTATTCTTAATTTTGCTGCGAAATAAATGAATATGTAATTTTAATAACAATATAAACATGGATAAGAAGTATAGCAAGGAGACCTTATGCGTACAGGCAGGCTGGACTCCGAAAAAAGGCGAACCGCGCGTTTTGCCTATTTATCAAAGTACCACATTCAAGTATGACACCAGCGAACAGATGGCGCGTCTGTTCGATCTGGAAGATTCGGGATATTTCTATACACGCTTGCAAAACCCCACCAATGACGCCGTCGCCGCAAAAATCGCAGCATTGGAAGGTGGTGTGGGTGCTATGCTGACCTCGTCCGGCCAGGCTGCCAACTTCTATGCCATTTTCAATATCTGTCAGGCAGGCGACCACTTCGTATGCTCGTCTACCATCTACGGAGGTACATTCAACCTGTTCGGCGTCACGCTGAAAAAACTGGGCATCGAGTGTACCTTCATTGACGCCAATGCATCCGAAGAGGAAATAGACCAAGCTTTCCGCCCGAATACCAAAGCGTTGTTCGGCGAAACCATCTCCAATCCGAGCATCGATGTGCTGGACATCGAAAAGTTCGCACGCATCGCACACAAGCACGGTGTGCCTTTGATTGTGGACAACACCTTCGCCACTCCCATCAACTGCCGCCCGTTTGAATGGGGGAGCGGATATCGTCACCCATTCTACAACCAAATACATGGACGGTCATGCCACCAGTGTAGGAGGCGCCATTGTGGACAGCGGCAACTTTGACTGGGAAGCCCATGCGGACAAATTCCCCGGTCTGACCCAGCCCGACGAGTCTTATCACGGACTGACTTATACCAAAGCGTTCGGCAAAATGGCTTACATGACGAAAGCAACCGCCCAACTGATGCGTGACCTCGGCTCCATCCAGTCTCCGCAAAATGCGTTCCTGCTGAATCTGGGATTGGAAACATTACACCTGCGCGTGCCCCGTCATTGCGAAAACGCACAGAAAGTGGCCGAATGGCTGGAAGCCAACCCGAAAGTGAAATGGGTGAACTATTGCGGACTGAAAAGCAGCAAATACTATGATCTGGCACAGAAATATATGCCAAACGGCTCGTGCGGTGTCATCGCTTTCGGCTTGAACGGAACCCGTGAGGAAGCGATAGAATTTATGGACAGGCTGAAATTCATCTGCATCGTAACCCATGTGGCCGACGCACGGACCTGCGTACTGCATCCCGCCAGCCATACTCACCGCCAGCTCACCGACGAACAGTTGCGCGAAGCGGGAGTAGCTCCGGACTTGATTCGTCTTTCAGTGGGCATCGAGAATGTAAACGACATCATAGCCGACATTGAGCAAGCTTTACAATAAGACGAAGCGGATGAAAAGAATCATTATCATTGGCGCCACTTCCGGCATCGGACTGGAAGTGGCGCGATGCTATCTGAAAGACGGCTGGCAAGTAGGCGTGGCAGGACGTAGAGAAGAAGAACTGGAAAAAATCCGATTATCCGCGCCCGGACAGGTATGTACTCAGACAATAGATGTCACCCGTGAGGACGCCCCTTTCTCATTGGAGCAACTGATTACTAAAATGGGAGGTATGGATGTGTTCTTGCTCAGCTCGGGCATAGGCAAACAAAATCTTTCACTTCAACCCGATATAGAATTACAAACCGCCGCCACCAATGTTTCGGGATTCATACGGATGGTCAATGCCGCCTATCACTATTTTGAGCAACACGGGAAAGGGCATATAGCCGTAATCAGCTCCATAGCAGGCACCAAAGGGCTGGGATCCGCCCCAGCTTATTCAGCTACCAAGCGGTTTCAGAACACGTACATAGATGCATTGGACCAATTGGCACACATGAAGAAACTAAACATCTCCTTCACCGATATCCGTCCCGGATTTGTCGCCACTCCTTTGCTGAAAGATGATAAATATCCGCTGCTGATGCATACTTCCCAAGTGGCATCTCAAATTGTAAAAGCCATCTCCCGAAGGAAAAGAGTAGCCATCATAGACTGGCGCTATCAGCTTATTGTATTCTTCTGGAAATTGATTCCCGGATGGTTATGGGTAAGGCTGCCTGTGCGGAACCAATAATCCCCAGCCAATATCATTTCATAAGAAAAACCCCTTGTTCTCATCCTGAACTTGCGAAAGATTTGTAAACAAGGCGAGGGCTTCTTCATTCTACTCCCCGAAATTACCTGAATGAAAGGAATTGGTTAAAGGGACCGGCAAAGCCTGTGATCATGCTGATGAAAGATCAAACAGGCTATTGAATGATGCTTTCTTTGTAAAGCTGAACCTCTTTACAAACATAGAAACTTAAAAAAATTCTTTTCCCTTTGTAACAACTTTCCCACTTCCCCCGTCTATCTGATTGAAAGCGCTTTCAAAAAACAATTTCAGTATGAACAAAAACAAAATAGAACCATGAAAAAGTTTGTATTTACTCTATTGCTAGTCTTCGTCTGCCATCTGGGCTACGCCCAAGGCATCAACGGTCTTTTCAATGAATTCGGCAGCGAAAAAAATGCCGATTGTGTCAAAGTATCTTCTTTCATGATGTCTCTTGGAAAAATGTTTGCCGGACACGATGAAGACGCTGAGATAATAAGAAAAATAAAGTCAATAAAAGTACTGGACCTGGAATCTTGTACGGCAAGCGTAAAAGAACGGTTCAACAAAAAAGTGAACAAACTGAATCTGAAAGGATATGATGAGCTGATGCGTGTAAACGATGAAGGCGAGAAAGTCCGCGTGCTGATGAAAACAAAAAGGAAACTATCCGTGAACTGCTGTTTGTATGCACCGGAAAAGAAGACTGTACACTGGTACAGATAAACGGAAAATTCACAAAGGATGATATAGACAAATTAGTAAATCAGGAAACAGGAAAGAAGCATGGACGCCGCTGAGTTTAAGCAACAATTTCTACCTTACCACCGGAAACTCTACCGGGTAGCCTTCCGGCTGACGGGCAACCCTCAGGATGCGGAAGATATGATGCAGGAAGCGTATCTGAAATTGTGGAACAAGCGCGATGAACTGGCGGACGTACTGAACACCGAAGCCTATTGTGTCACCCTCATCAAGAATCTGTGCTACGACGTCCTGCGCCGGAGTCAGCCGGATGAAGACGGACGCCCTCCCGAAGAGCTGAACCTCCCCATGGACACCAACATAGCCCGGGAAATAGAACAGCGGGATGAAGTGAACCAGGTAAAACGGCTCATCGGCAGACTGCCCGAGCAACAAAAACGGGTGATTCTGCTTCGTGATGTCAATGATTGCTCCTTTGAGGAGATAGAGCAAGCCACCGGACTGAATGCCATCAACATACGTGTGTTGCTGAGCCGCGCCCGCAAAAAGATACGTGAACAATATAATGCAATAATGAACTATGAAAGTAAATGAAATAGAAAGACTATTGGCCCGGTATTACGATGGAGAAACCAGCGATACCGAAGAAAAGGAACTGAAACGCTTTTTTACCGAAGAGGACGTTCCGGCTCATTTACTTGCCGAGAAGGAAATCTTCATGCAACTGGCAGCACATCTCGCTCCCGAAATACCGGAAGGCCTGGAAAGCAGGCTGAGCCGCAAGATAGACGAATGGGATACAGGCGAAAGACGCACGCTGAAAATAAAAAAACATATACGGGCCCTCCGCTTGCAATGGATAGGAAGCATAGCCGCCAGCCTGCTCATCCTGCTCTCCGTAGGACTGTACCTATACAAGCCCTATCCGGCACCGCAAGATACCTGCGCCACCCCCGAAGAAGCATACGCACAGGCCCAGAAGGCACTTATCATGCTTTCCAGCAGCCTGAATAAAGGAATAGAAAAGGTGGAATCGGTGCAGGAAGCTACCGGAAAAATTCAAGAGAACGTAAACGAACAATTAAACCGATTAAATAACATAAAACAATGAAACGTACATATATCATTACTTTATTGCTCTCTCTGTGCTCACTGTTCACCTACGCACAGGACAGTTTTTTCGACAAGTTCGCTGATATGGAAGGGGTAACCTCTGTCTATATCTCAAAAGCCATGCTCAGCCTGATGCCCAACATGAAAACGGAAGGGGTAAATATAGGCGAAGTAGCCTCCAAACTGGATAACATCCAGATTCTAAGTTGTGAAAAACCCGACATTATCGCCAAGCTGAAAAAGGAGACAGCTTTCATCAGCCCCAAGAACGGCTACGAGGAGTTGATGCGCATAAACGATGAAGGCGAGAAAACCATCATTTATCTGAAACGGAACAAAAACAAAGAAAAGGAATTTGTATTGATGAGTCAGGAAAAAAATGAATTTACCATCATCGCCATCACAGGAAATCTGACTCTGCAAGAGATACAAGGGATCATCAACAAGGAGTAACTCCACACATACCCCACCCTAAGGCCTTTTCTCCCGCCTGCTAAGGTCTGAAGAAAGGATATATACTATCTCCATAGCACTATGGAGTTATCTCCAAAGCTTGCGGAGTTAACTCCAAAGGCTATGGAGATAACTCCGCAGGTTTTGGAGATAGTAACCGGACGGCCTGAAAGGCTTAACAATAGGGCTGCGAACGCTTACGTTGTCTCCGGCAAAGGGTTATCCGCCCGCAGAGACCCTGCCAGTCAAGGAACTTATTTCTTTATCCGTTTTTGGGTAGGCAAAGTAAACTCATGCGCTTCGGTCACCGCCCCGTTGCTCTCTGTTGCAAAAACACGGAATTGCGCCTGGCCTGTTTTCAACTTCCTGCCTCCGCGAATGGTGGCCGTATACCTTATCTGATTCCCGACAGGCATATAGGCTATCTGAGCCGAAGGTGAAATCAAAATATGTTTCATGCCGCTCATTTCCTCTATCACCGGAGTAACATTGTAAGCGGGCACATCCCCATCATTCACCACATCGAACACCAGTTTGCTGTCTTCTTCCGCATCAATAACATGGTTACGGTTATCATCGATAAAACGCAGGTTGATGATCCTCAATCCTGACGAAGGCTCATAAGAGGAAGTATGCTCATACTGCGAAGAAGAAGGATAAGTCTTCACGTAATACTCCTCCACCTGATAAGTTTTCTCCCGAGGCGTAGTTATGGCATTTCCCACAGCAGCCCCCGTTACAGTTCCCAGCAGGGCGCCGAATTGCGAACCGTTATATCCGCCGGCCCTGTCACCCACAATAGCGCCTAATACTCCGCCGATGGCCGCACCGGCTTGTACTGCCGCCGGATTACCTTGCATTCCGGATGGTGAGCAAGCCGAAAGCAAAGCGGTCGGAATGCATAAAATGAATATCATTTTTCTCATACCCCAAGTAGTTTATAATCTTTATCAGACAGACAAATATACTTTTTCCTATTGACAATGGATTCATCGGCTATGTTAAAATTTCATTTCTTGTCATTCATCCTCATCGGTCTAACCGCCATCATTCCGGATGGAAGGCTCTTCTTCCTAAAATGAAAAGATAAGTCTAAATAACACAAGAAACAGAAGGTAGACGTTTTTTTTTCTATATATTTGCCGGGAAACAATGAAAAGTTCTTCGCCATACCCTTGCATCGCCGCAGAAGGCTTCCCCCCTCTCCGCAGCAAAACCGCACCCGGTATGGCAAGGAAATATTTACAACCTATCATTATGGAATTGAAAGCAAAATACGAACAGCGCATTGAACAGGCTGAGGCAGAACTCCGCCAGGTAAAAAATAAGATTCTCCGCATCAGCACGCTGAGGGTCTTGTTATTTGCAGCAGGGATTATAGGAACAATCTACTTCTATCAGGCAGGAACAACCACTATATGTCTCACTATAGCGGTCACTTTCGTTCCTTTTCTGGCATTGGTAAAGTATCACAACCGGTTGTTTTTCCGCAAAGACTGGCTGGAAACCTGCATACGGGTGAATAGTGACGAGCTTTCCGCACTGGCGGACAACTATGAGCCTTTTGAGGACGGAAAGGAATTTACAAACCCGGCCCACAGGTATTCTTTTGACCTGGACTTGTTCGGAAGGCACTCTTTGTTTCAGGCCTTGAACCGTACCTGCACTTCATTCGGAAAGGAAAAACTGGCAGAATGGTTACAAAATCATCTGGAGATAAAGGAAGAGATAATCCAACGGCAGGAGGCGACAAAGGAACTGGCTGCTTATTCCGATTTCCGGGAAACATTCCGGATTACCGGTCTGCTCTACAAAGGGGCGACAAGCGACCGCGAAGAAATTAAAGAGTGGACGGAAGCACCTGCTTATTTCAGCAAGAAATGGTGGAGCCGCCCGTTATTGGGAATAGTTCCCGGAGTCAACATCGTACTGGCTATGCTGGGAGTGGCCGGGGTCATTCCGATGACATGGTTCGGACTGGCCTTCGGACTGTTCGTGATAGGTAGTTTCGGACTGATAAAGCCTGTCAGCAATCTGCAAAGAGTTTATGACAAGAAATTACGTATCCTGTCTATCTACGCCGAACTGATCAGCCTGATAGAGAACCGGGAAATGAACGCTCCGCTACTCAGACACCTGAAAGCTGAATTCGGCATGGACGGGAAATCCACCACCCATATTTTGAAAGAGCTTTCACGGGAACTGGACAAACTGGACTTGCGCAACAACCAATTGTTATATGTCTTGCTGGAAGGTTCCATGTTCTGGCAACTCCGGCAGGTAATGCGCATTGAACAATGGAGGCACAAATATGGAAAATATCTGCTTCACTGGCTGGACGTCCTGGGTGACATTGATGCTCTTTGTTCGCTGGCGACATTTGCCGGCAACCATCCCGCATACGCCTATCCGGCCATTGCCGGCAAGCCTTTTGTTTTCCTTGCAAAGGATATGGGACATCCCCTGATGCCTGCACGGCAATGTGTGACCAATGATGCCGATATCCCCTCAAGACCGTTCTTTGTCATCATCACAGGAGCCAACATGGCAGGGAAAAGTACTTATCTGCGTACGATCGGAGTGAATTATGTATTGGCATGTACCGGCTGCCCTGTATGCTGTTCCTCCCTTGAAATATATCCTGCCAAACTAGTGACAAGCTTGCGGACTTCCGATTCGTTGACAGACAACGAATCTTACTTCTTTGCCGAACTAAAAACGATTGAAACAAATTATAGACCGCCTGAATAAGGGAGAGGAGTTGTTCATCATTCTGGATGAGATTTTAAAAGGAACCAACTCGATGGACAAGCAGAAAGGCTCATTCGCCCTGGTACGCCAACTGATGGAACTGAAAACGAACGGTATCATTGCCACACACGACCTGCTATTAGGGAAATTAATAGAATATTTCCCCAAAGAGATACGGAATTATTGCTTTGAAGCTGATATCACCAACGATGAACTGACTTTTTCATACAAACTCCGTGAAGGTATCGCACAAAATATGAACGCTTGCTTCCTGATGAAAAAGATGGGGCTAATCATCAACGACTAACCCCACCCAACAATTTATCACATTAACGTCTTAAGCAAATAAAGCAGACCTTCACAGGCACACCTTATTTCATAACATAAAGAGTCATAGAAAATCAAAATTCACTTGTTTCCAAGCAATGTACAAACGCACTTGCATCGTCTCCCGTGAAATAAAACACAGAAGATGCAGGCTCGTATGTATAGGGGATGAAACGGAACAACTGGGCCGCAACGAATTTCTTATCCTGAGAAATCATATAGTCCATACGTACGTTTCCGTTTGTCTTTACTTTCACGTCATTCTTGGTTTCAAAACCTTTTTTCTCCAACGTTTCCGTTAAAGCCTGTAAATCGCATACATCAAAGAAGCAGGCTCCTTCTTTAGCTACACTGCCGGTAGGTGCATATACCCATTCCTTGCTTCGCCAGAAAAGGCGGAATACGGCCCACAGAAACAAAATGGTTCCACCAGCCATAAACACCATACTCATGGTGGATGAGGAATCCCCCATCTTTAAAGAGGTTGCAAATGCACCTGCACCTATCACGCAAAGGATAGCGGATATGATAACAGAAGAAATACTAGTACGTTTTACGACATCAGGATGTGTTGTTGAAAATAAGGTCGCTTCAGTAGAAACTGTATTACTCATAATAATTTAAATTTTATTCTTTACTAATTAAAAAGACAATAATTCATACCAAGGTCACATCTCGCCATCACCGACAAGACGGAACCATGAAAAAACAAATTGGTAAAAGAATAAAAGCTAAATGAGAATACGCCTCATACCGAAGATATAGTGCTCGCAAGCACTATCCCAATGAAGGGAGTGGGAAGAGGCATACACATGGGTATGACAGCTTGCAAGACTGGCCATCCGGGCGGCCATCTTACGCAACAAAGTCTTTATAAATTGGGTAGTCTCTATGGAGGAAAAACGGTACATACGCTCTGCAGAAGCACTGACACGATGTGCTAAAGTATGAGCATCCCCAAACTCCATATCTGCTATTCCCTTATTGCTATCCATGGGAATGACACTATCCTCATTGATGGAGTCCTGCGGAGTAGTATCCGTATTCTGTACAGTACATACCGTCATTAACGCAGCTGGAACTGCATCAACATATTCTGTTCTGGCAAAAGCCAAAGCAAACAGAAAAAATAATATGACTGTTACAAATCCTCTCATTGCTTACTGTTTGAGTTACAAAGATAACATAAATAGCTTCTTAGGTTTCATTTCATACAATAATTAACAAATATCAAAGGTATTTTGTTTTTAAAGGAGATTTGAAGGATTATCAAAAGATATGAAGGATCAGCTCTCAACTCCTTCATGATTTCTTTTTGAGATACAGGCAGTTATCTATCCATGAAGGTTTTGAAGGAATTATTCAGTGTTCTTAATTCCGGCTTTAATCTAAAAGCTGTTCTCGTTCTGTATGCTTCGTTCATATCAAAACTTTTGTAAACAGGACAAGTAATATTTATGTGGACGAAAGCGCTCTCAGCTTGTTTTCTCATTACTGCCGGTACATGGCATAAAATAAAAAAAAGCCACAGCTTTTATAGCTATGGCTTTTATATATATGATGATATACAGATTATTCAGCTTTAGGGGCTTCCTCTGTAGTTTCAGCTGCCGATGCTGCAGGAGCTTCTGTAGCGGCTGCACTCTTCTTAGAACGACGAGTACGAGTTGCTTTCTTAGCAGTTGCAGTCTTAGCCATGTTTTCATCGTAATCTACCAATTCGATAAAGCACATTTCAGCATTATCACCCAACGATGACCTGTTTTGATGATACGAGTGTAACCACCCGGACGATCTGCTACTTTTACAGAGATTTCTTTGAACAACTCCGTTACAGCAAACTTATCTTGCAAGTTGCTAAATACAACACGACGTGAATTAGTTGTAGTCGT